>OHDQ01000103.1_pt1 | contig 44623 bp, 84 predicted proteins | sample 1606421 | NCBI WGS metagenome assembly OHDQ01 (sample SAMEA3879589, study PRJEB24766) | human gut metagenome | biome: human-associated habitat; feature: feces | place: USA | collected 1985/1987
GATGGCTATAATTAAGTAGTCATCATTCTTACCACCACTCTGCTCTTTGGCAGCACTCTGCTCCAGTGTCTCAACAACATCCTCTCGGATATCTCCAGAAAGCCATTCATCAACCGTGGCCACCTTGACACGTAAACCCTGAAGCTTATCAATGGACATAGGTCTGACTTCTAACAGTGAGCCAGTAAGAAAATTCTGGATTCCTTTTTTGGTGGAAGCTAATTTAACCCTGTTAGCTCTTGATCCAGTTGTATTCTGTAACGAACCCTCGGTAAGAAACTGAAATAAAGGACCTCTGGCCCTCGTTATGGCAGTTCGGATTGGTGACATTACCTCTTCCGCCTGTGCCATAGTGGGAGCTGTTGTTACTTGATGAGTGGTCGATGTATCGACGTTCAGAAAATAATTCTGAATACAAGAAGCGTACATAGATTTAGCTGCACCTCTGGCAACTATAAGATATTGTTTCTTTATAAGCCTTTTTTTTATTCGGCGGTTCTCATAGTGCCCGGGTTGTCCATTCTCTCCTGGGACATAAATACTTCGATCGACAAAGTAATACCAACCAAATATCTGTTCAGCCCATAACTTAAATGAATCCAGTAAATGAAGATTCTCTCCATCTGTCAGTGTAAGCTCGTTCTCGCAATAACTTACGAAACCTAGAATAGCCTGGTCGTCATACCAAATACCTGGGTTTTCGATCCAGGAATCTATTCGGTTCATCTCCATGGAGATTTCTTTACAAACTGGTATTTCACCTCGAATCACGGCATCTCGAAAACGGCCGTAATAAATCGGGGTGGCTGTATTCGATAATGCCATAAATGTTCACCTGTTACTTCTTCTTATTGTTGGTATAGATTTTTACATCATCATCCAACTTGAATGTGTTGTTTATCGTCTTTGTCATGAAAGATTTTGACAACTGTTTACCAACATCAATTGCTGCCGGAGTAATCATATCTTTCATCACTGTCTGCGCAATCTTCTTACCCTTAGAAACTTGCTTTGGAGTTAATGAGCTCAATTCTTGTTCTAGTTTTATCCTGCTAATCTTCTGTCGGATTTCATCATCGGACATATCTTTCACGGATTTTGATTTCGACTTCGTCTTTGAAGATTCGGAACCCTTGGCGCTCTCTGGATGACGTCTAAGATTCTTTCCGGTAAGATTTGTATACTCAGCTCTCATCTTTGAAGCTTTTTTTCTGCCAGCGGAAGTAAGCGTTCCATCTTTGTTCTGGTACCGTCTCACACCCCATTTCATACCAAGTATTCCGTGATGGGATAAGTATTCATTTTCCATATCACACCTCCTCTCCTTTATCAGCGTTCACAACCAATCTAAATTCGAGCATGTTAATCTGTCGGTTAATAGAATCCATGAGAGTAGCATTCTGAGGTGGATCAAAGAGCAATTTCACATTCAGATGTATGTATGATTTTACACCCTCTAAATCAGATCCCTCTGGTAGATACTCGCTCCAAGTAGTTGTTTTATCAGAGATTCTGAAACCTTTAGATGGTCCAACCCCCAACTGATTAAGAATCATGAATGTGGTATTGATATGTGTAATTATGTCTGTATCGAATTGCTCGTACTCTTCGGGTAATCCAATCATTTTCTTGATTGTCACAAGTATACTTTCATCATCCATCTCAGTATCACCTCCTCCATGGACATGTATCGTTTTTAGTTCTTTCTATAACAAAAACATCAGTCAGTGATTCATATGTGCCATAATGTATGGCATCGTGCGTGCGTTTCATAGTCGAAATAAGATAATCTGGGTTTAGTAGAAACTCAGTACGCTCCAAAATATCGGCTTTGGTGATTGGGTTCATATGATGAATGAGTATTCGGTCATTTATCTCGTATCCGTCCAAACCAAGATCACACCCATGGTCTCGAATAATCACCTGATCCCGAATTCTATTCCATTCTTTAGATTTGTAAAATATCTGATTCAAATATCGGTCAAACCCGAACGTATCTTCTCCAACGGAGCCACCTAAACGCAAATATTCATACCGCTGTTTAAATGTCGGCAAGCGCACCAGTTCGGAGTATGTTCTAATATTCGTCATAGCTCTCACCTATATTTCCGTTGCCACCATAAGCACGCATGGCTTCAAGAACTTTGGCATATTCTACAGCAGATTCTTTGCTAGCTTCAATCGCACTGGTTTTAGCTTTGAGTAGTTCATTCTCTTTTGCTAGTTTCTCCCTCTCTAATCGCTCTTTCTCTGTTCCGAGTTTAAGAAAATGAGTAATCAGCTGGGAAGATGCCGTTCCATTAAGTAATTTTTCCTCAGCGCGGTCCATCGCCAAGGATATGAGCTGGTTTTCTCTTGCCTCCGGCGACAATACCGGTCGAAGGCGCTTAGATTCCTTGGCTTTTGACATAGTTGTACACCTCTTTCTTGCAAATTTAATAGACTTTGTACTGTGTTTAGGTGAACTTATAGAGCCATCGGAAAATGTGGATTTATCTTTTCACTGAAAGGAGAATTTTACCTATGAAAAAAATACGTAAATAGCGCGAAATAGTTCTATAAGTTCGCCTAAACACAGTAAATTAAGAAAATATCAGCCGGGGTTTCACCCAAATGTTTTCTGGAAAATATCCCCCGGAGAATTTTTAGAGACCACCGCGATGCAGAGGGGGTGCCTTTTCAGCAGACCCCCCTATATCTTTCACTCCAATTAAGCCACCTCTGTGGTATTTGGATCTGTATTCTTTTGATTTCTGTACACTTTTTTGTAAATATTAAGAAAATCGTTATCAATGATTTCATCAATAACTCTTTCGTGTTCATCATCGAACTCTTTTTCTGACATATCATCAGAATAATGGGTAAGTCTATCTATCTTTCCGCATGTATTGTAACCATTTCGGTTATCAAACAGCATCCAAAGAGCAAACTGCTCAAATGGATCATACGGATTGTCAAATGTCGTTAATCTACAATCACTCATTAAGCTGTTGCTCCTTTCAAATATTTAGAAACTGTTGATGTAGAAACACCAAGTTTGTCTGCGATCTGCTGAATTGTATAAGAGGAAGACATTGCTTTGATACGATTTGCTGTAGCTGCGCTTATAGAAGCAGATGATTTAGGCATTGCTCTCTGACGAAGTGAATCAGGATCACAGTTTTGAAGAATGGATTTCAATTTGTTCTCACTAATTGCGCCTGCCTGAATAGCTTCCCATTCTTTGTCAGTTATCTGGATATTTCTATCTTTTCTGGAGATAGAACCAACTTCTTCTCTAGCTTTACTCAACGCTCTCTGTGAATCCTTCTTAATTTCTTTAGTCTTCAATTTAATACCAGCTTCCTCAGCTTCTTTCTTTTTGGCATTGATGGTGGCTGCAGCCATGCGGTTGGCAGTCCTCTCACGTACCGTATTAAGTTGCGCTTTATTCAACTTTTCTTCAAGACTATCAACTTCTGTCTGATACTTAGCCTTGGCCTCCTTACTATAAGCAATCTTACCGGTCTTACTGATTTCAACACGTGCCTGATTAGCGAGTGATTTCATTGTGTTAGCATAGTCAGCGTAGATCAGTTCCATGGGGTGTCTATACTCTGACACCAGGGTCATGGCATTGTCGGTTTCCGCCATCTTAGTGCTCTTCTGAGTACGAACTTTATGTTCTTCGATGATTTCTCCGGTTCGCTTGTCCACTTTTGTAGTGGTGTAATCCGCGTCATCGGCTCTCCTGTACAGTAGTGAGCCTTCTGGTCTTGATTGGTCATAATCCGGCTTACCCTTCAGGTTTGGATGCGGTTGTCCCTGTCGTTTATCTACATCTATCTCACCTTTAGCTCTTGAGATGAGGGTAGATGCTCCACCAAATCTCAGATGACCGGTCGAATCGTAGTGCGCCTGGTATTCTTTCTTCAGAGCAGGTATATTATTATCTATCTCGCTCTGCTTGTAATCCAGATGATGCTTCTCTGCATCAATGACAACCATCGAATGGCGTACAGCTCTTGCCATCTTATTATCGTCTGCTCCAGCAAGGGTCATGTCGGTGATAAGATTACTGATTTTACCCATTTCGGTATCGGTCTTCTTCAACAGTTGATACTCATGCCCGCCACGATAGTAATGCTCCTTTCCTTCACTATCGACTCTTTTCTCTCCACCATATTCCATCTTAGGATCAAATCCAACCAGACCTTCAAGAGCAGGACGGGAAGCAATCTTCACCTTACCAGCTTTATCATGGGTAGGAATGCACATTGCTGTATCGCCATCGAAGTCTGCCCCAGATAATCGTTCGGCAACTTTGCTATTAATACCAACAGCATCAATTGAAGTTTTACCGATCATTTTGATGGCTTCTCTATTCTTATTGTTTACGGTAAGAATAGGTATCTCAAAAGTCCCTCCGTGCGGAAAACGAATAAGAGCAAGTTTACTTCCATCTGGATAACCAGGAGCATACACTTCTTTATCTGACATAGTAGTAAGCGGAAGTATAACATGATACTTCTGTCCCGGAAGAGCAGCAGCTTTCAAATGTACAGCCGCAGAATCACAAGACTGAGCAAACTTCTCCAAATAATATTTCTTTATAGTCGGGTTCGTGAGAGCATTAATCTCAGCAAACTCCTCTTTCTTATCTGCTTTAGCAATACCAAGCTGCTTCTCGGCCATAGCCTTGGACTGCTTGGACAAGAACTGGGATGGTAAAGAATCTTTCCATTCAGTCCAATCGCCCTCAGCTCGTGTCTTATTAATTAAACCAAGTTTCTTTTCGCCTTTTTTATCGGTATACCAATACTGTCCACCCTGATCTTTCTCTTTGATGGCTGCTCCAAATGGGTTATCTGGATCGTTCTTAATGTCTTTCAGAACATCAAGTTTAGAAACGCTCTTAGATTTGTTGGTGTTAAATATAACATCCACACCTGCCGGAAAGTCTTTTGGATCACCGTAAACAGCCATTCCTTTGATGTACTTCTTTCCATCAACCATGATTCTGACCTGGGAATATCTGGATTCACCAAGAGACAAATCAGCAACACCAGGACGGAGTTGAACTAAACCATCCCTTTCCAATCCGCCTTCTTCTGCATAGCGGATTTTCAGTCGTTTAGAATCCATACTTTCTGGGTAATGAAATTTCTTTTCGTATGTGTTTCCGCCGTCTCTTGAAATATAATCTTTAATGGTATGAATCTTGTCCAAATCATAAATGGCATTATGAGGAGTGTCTGGTTTACAGAGCACTCGTTGTGTTGTCATCTGGCCCTTGTTGGTCACCTGCGCAAAGCGACCACCGTAGACTTTGTATCCGCCCTCAGCCTGTAAGATGAAGAGAGCCTGATCTAACTTCTCTTTTGAAATGTTTAATTCGCGATCGACGCCAGTCCCGACATCAATCATACCTTTCTCATCAACATGTTTCTTTAACATCTCGGCAGTAGCTCTTGCCTGTTTCATTCTGGATTCCGAATTTGGGTTCAAGTATGATCTGACCGTAGATTCATTGACACCTAATTGTCTTCCGATTTCAGTTGCACTCACGCCTTTTTTCTTCAGAGCTTGTGCTCTTGCCACGTCATATCCACGACGCTCATCCTTGGCGATAGCGTACACAGTTCGGAAATCAGTAGAAGAATATCCAAGAGACTTTGCAATAGCATTATCGCCAGTATATTTCTTTCCAGTCTGCGGGTCAGTATAGGTGAATCCGTTCTTTCTCATCTGTTCGACACGACCTAAGAAATCCCTACTGGACTGAAATGGCTCTTTACCAGATCCCCAAGGATATCTACCGGATCTTCTAGGCATACCGTAATGCTCCAAATATTCCTCATCGCTCATAGATCCGCAACCAAAATACGAATCTATCTCTTCAAGTATGGAACTCATATCACACCTCCTGCAATCTACTCTTTTCTATAAGTTCATCGAAATGAATAATAGTGTCCATAATGTAGGAAATCTTTTCTGGATCAGGATGATGTACCAGAACTTCATCCTGTTTATACAAACGGAGTTCGATATCAATCGCACTGGGCTTATATTTATACTCCAAACAGAACAGAGCTGCATATACTTCCAATTGTTCAATATGATCTTCGATTTTTCCGGATTTGCCTGTCTTTAAATCATGTATTCGCAATATGTTATTTCTGAAGCAGATAGAATCAGCTGTTCCGAAGAAATTATTTGAATAATATAGGACAACCTCAGTATCCATCTTGAATCCGATTGCATCGTTCACATATGCGTATATTGTCTTCTTTGATCGAGGTTGCTTAATTCCTAAATCAATCGTGTCTTTAGCCCAAGCGTGAAGCTTAGTGCCGATTTCTTTAGCTTTCAGATTTTCGAATACAGTGAGTAACTTGTCGTCCGAATATCTCAGCCATGCACTTGAACTTGCAGAAAACGGTGCATGAAGTCCGCTAAGATTCGAATGCTTGATGAAGTTCATCTAATACTTCCTCCTTGTTCTCTGGATATATAAATTTTGAAAATGACATATTATCCATTTTTTCAACGTAATAATCCTGATTCGGTCGATGTGAAGCTGTAGCGCTCTTTTTGACTTCAAGAGCAGCCCACTTGTCTTTATACAAAACCAATAAATCAGGAATTCCTTGAATATCAGCAGAATCCAGTTTTGTTACAATACAACCCGGAAATCTGCTTTTTAATTCTTTCTTCAAGTCAGCCTGAAATTTATTTTCTTTCATGGCAAATCCCTTTCTTTTATAGAGTGGACCTTGATGGGTACGATCCATCGACATCCCGGTTATGAGCCGGACGCTCTAACCAACTGAGCTAAAGGTCCAAGAAGACCCGGAGTCCGAAGAACATCCGAGTACGTTCCAAAATATAAAAGACAACGAACCAGCGTAAATCGCTAATCCGTCATCTTCTCTCTATAAAAGTGTATGTAATTTTCGCACGTAATCTTTTGGGGCACGTTCGTAACATCAGGTAATTAACTTGAAATGTCTCTCTTTATACTCTCTATTATTACGAGCTGCTCTAAGCACGCTCTTATGATCACCCTCAATATTTCTTGCACATTCTCTAGCCGATTGAAATTCTTCGCCAGATTCCAAAACTTCAATTCGCTGTCCAGGACGTCCTATAATATCTATTGGAGGATCTGAAGAATATCGTCCTCCCGAAACGACGATATGATAACCATGACATGTATTGAATCCCGTTTCTCCTCTAACAACTTTTCCCAACCATTTAGCATCAACATTCAGTCTGTTTGCGCATGCTTGTATAGAATTAAACTCCTCACCAGTTTCGACAATTCGAACCGGAATACCGTCTCTTTTTGTATCAAACCTGTTCACAAGAAATATCACTCCTTTCATGATATAGCCAAAAAAAGAGCGCCTGTAATTCAAGCGCCCTGACTGGAATATAAAGTTTTCTATTTCTTTTTCATTTCAGATATTACTTCACCAAGTACTTTTTTCATGTGTGACTCAAGTGTCGGATCATGTTTAAAGCAATTCTCAAGACCGAGTTCTATTTTATAAGCAGTCGCCTTGCTACCAAGTTTATAACTTACTCCAATAGTAGCAATAGTAATAACCCCGCCTACGATAAGCAACCCTTTCTCTTGCACACTTAACTTTTTCTCCTCAACTTCTGTTACTTTTGCTTCTTCGTTCATTTTTTTCAATCCTCCTGAAATATAAATGTAAACCTTATGGTTCCATAATAGAGCTTGTAAATATCACGAGTCACTTCCATATCATTCAACCATACTGTACATAGGAAGTAAATCAGAATACTCACATTGCAGAGCATAGCAGAGATTCATAAACGTTCTCATGTTCGGCATTCGCTGCTTATTCAAATATCTACTCAACGCAGCCTCTGTAATATGTGCTTTTTTCGCTAACTGTCTTTGACTGATTCCAACCTCGTCCATAATATCGCTAAGGTTGTCTGCAAAAATACAAATGAACTCAACTTCGCTAATGCTGTTTCGCATAAAATTCCTCCATTTAGTTTTTGTATATACAACATTATCCAAGCGGTAAGGGGTGGCAAAAGTCTTTATATATTTTATTTTTTTCTCATCATCAAAGTAGCTCATATCTTCTTTGGAAACATTTTGATGCTGGTTACCTCTTGGATAAGTGTATATACAATAATTACCCCTATTTTTTGACCAAAATAGCCCTAAAATGATGTTTTTTGGCATTTTTGACCGAATTATTGTATATACAATAATTCAGAGAGGAGTTTTTGTATATACAATAATCACCAAACGTCATCGTCTTCCTCTTCATTTTCTGTATATACATTAACACCAAAATCGTCATCTTGAGTTTTTGTATATACATTAATTCCGCCATTTTTCGACAAATAATAAAGTGTCTGAAGTCCTTTTCTAAATGCTTCTGCTTTAGAAATTCCTTCTCGTTCGCATAGTTTTTCGAGAATATACTTCTCTTCTGAAGTCATTCTAAATAAATATGATTCAGAACGACTGTTGAATTTCTTGTGTCTCCCCATCAATTCCTCCATCACATACAAGCAGCTATGGTAAATAATCCAGCCGAGATAAGCATGGTACTATCCATAGTAATCAGTCCTCCTAAAAAGAACGTTATAGCAATAAAACCAAAAATTAAAGTTCCCACCAGCTTACCTCCAAACCTTTCCGTTCGTCTTATCCTGAAGCACCACACGCCCCTGGATAACAAAACCATTCATTGCACAAATGTTATGCAAATCTCTCATAGTCTTTTTAAATCTACGATAATCAATCTCACGATCAGCTCTGTTTATCGCTCCACAGGCTGTAGGATCATCAAATCCCTCACTGTTTCTATTACCGTGTCTTCCCATTTCTATTCTTCCTTTCTTTTAAATAATTCAGAGAATCTATCACAACCACAATCCCCACAATGCACCCCAATACAAGAAACCAGAGCCCAATCACCAATAATATCCCGAATAAGATACTAATCAATAAGTCTAACATCATACTTTATTTTTCCCTTTCCTTTAACATATCTGTGTTAAGTAATTCTTTTACCTTTCCGAGACACTCATCACATAAATCAATTTTGCTGCTGTAGTTATCATTAATGGCCGCGAAGCATAGTCCAATTATCTGTACTCTACCCAAGCCACATACATATTTCTTATTCTCATCATAATACTTTCCACACCTGTCGCATTTTCTTGCTGTTGCCATTTTCAAATACTCCTCCAAATATCAATAATAATTTTAATTGTCCATGTCACCTCCACTGCCATCAAACATATTAACAACATCCCGAGCATGACATCAATAAAAAAATCAAACATCCTCACACCATCACTTTCTCAGCCTTTAACCGGACTCCGCCATATTTCCAAAGCTTGTCCTTAATCTCATCCAAGCTCAGCTTACCGTCCTGCCATGCTTCGTAATATTCGATAACCTTATCTGTGAATCCCGGTAATTTCTGTGCATAACTCTTTTTCCAATATTCATCCATCAAAACGCAAAGTGGCAGTCCAAGAAATAATGCAAGCGCAGTGTTGATTGCTTCATCTGCCGCCTCTCGCTTTGCTTCAGATATCTGTTTCTGCACAAGACTATTCACCATTTGATCCAGCTGAGCCTTAGTGAGGTTATATGTGGCTGTCTGATCCTTCTCAGATTCTCTTTTCTGTCGTCGCATTTCAGCTCTGGTCATATTAAAAGCCTCCGTTCAACAAATAAAAGCCAATCTCGATAAGAGCCGAAATAAGCATACATCCTAAACCAGTCCTAATTCTTTCGTTCGCATCTAGCTCTATCCCTACCATAAAAATAACGGACCAAATGATTCCAGTCCAGACTAGATATAATCCAATTGCTTTTGTCATCACATTTTCCTTTCTGGTTCAAGAAATTCTGGCACTCCAAGATTAAAGAAAGTATCATCTTTATAAATCCAAAAAGTACCGGTTTTTCTACTATATTTATATATCTTGTCAGTGAGAAAATCCTCCTCTGGTGTCGCCTCCATGATAGTTTCTTTTAAGATTCGCTCCAAATCTTCCGGAGGATATAAACCATCCACACCATGTATCATTGCTTCATGGATGCTTGTGAATACTACATAAAAGTCTCCATTAAGCAAATGGGCTAATCTTTGAGCTACGCCTGGTAAAAATATTGCGACTCCTCCATTGGTTTTTCTTACGGTGCTAAGACAATTTCCAACCTCATAATTATCTATTTGAAAATCATTATTCAAATCCATAAAGCATTCACCGCTGTAATCTGGATTGGATAACATTTCTTCCCATAAGTAAATACGAGGAGGAGAAATGAAATAGGTATTCAGAAGCGCCGTATCGAATACTGTCTCTGCGCTCAGTCCCCACTCATTCAGATTCTCTCGTCGTATTTTCATACTGGCGATCCGGTTTTCCGCCTTTCCCACTTGCATATACAACACCAACGCAATTTCCCCAATCACCTTGTATACGGCTTTGGACAGTTCTTTTTCATAGAGTTTTCTATTAAGAGGGCGGATGAATAAGTCCCCTTTTATTTTCTCATAATCGTTCAGATTCTTTGTCCTCTCAAAAAATCCAACTGCTCTTAATTTCAACACCTCTCCCGCCACTGTGCTTGCGATTGTTTCTACTGAAACACCATCTTCGTAATCTTCAAAAAGTTCCTCCGTGTGAATTCCACAGACTTCTTTTCCTGCCGCTGAAGCTCGGACTTCTACAAACAGTCGATCCCCATTAGGAGTCATTCCATTCTCATCTCGCTCTTCAAAGTAGATTTGTTTCTCGCCAAGTCCAAGACACTTCATCAATTCGTCTCTCAAACAGCCTACAAATTCTTCATACTTTTTGTTCATACAAAAAATCCTCCTTTTCGTGGTGTGAAATTAAAAATAGAGCCACAGTATTTCTACCGTAGCCCTATTCGAGATCTGAACTTCAGTTTGGACTTTACTTCTCCTAACCCAACAAAGCCGTATCAATAATCTGGAAATTTGCCCGGTGGATATAAAGAGCCTTACCATCAATCATTAATTTCGTCATCTTTGGTAAGTCGTCAGGAACTTTCCAATACACTTCGTCCCCAGAATATGCAGTAATCGGCTGTCCGAGCTGTGATTTGATAACCACGACCCTTGATTTTCCGAAATAATTTTTATATTCATTAATGATTCCGGAAACGAAGGTGTTGTCTAACAGTGCCCCATCGGTGTGACTATAAATATCACTCTGGGTGAAATCAGCGTCCGGTATCAGTCCATCCTGCTCGAATATACAGGTGTCACCACAGCTCTGAATCTGCTCTCCATCAATATTAATTGTAATTACGGATGATATATCGTAATTTGTGATAATACTACCGCTACTGTCATAGCTCTTGGATTTAACTTTATTGCCTTTCACATTAATCTTGTCGCCCACGGTGGTCATTACTTTATTTCCGTAGTTATCATATGTACGGATAGTGTAACCATTACCGGTAAGATTCCCCTGAATCTCATTAATTGTATCTTCTAATGCCGCGCACCCAGTAACTCCGATAGTCAGGCAGATACATAACATAGCCGCAATAATAATTCTGAATTTTTTCTTCATAGTACTTCATTCCTCCATGCGATCAAAAAGTAATAATATAAACGCATATAATACAGTGAGCAAAATCATCGCCCACCACTACCAAGTATTTATGCCGTATCCAATATTACTCATAACAGTACTTTCTAATATCAATACCAAACCGCAAATAATATTTCTCATAGACCTTACCCCTCCTCACCGAATCTTCTATCAGCTGGTATCGCTCGTCTTGCATCAGCCTCCATCTCCGCTATTGTTATTAACTGATCTGGATGTATTTTAGCGTATTCAGCAGTGCCATGTGCTTCCAAATTTCCTTCCTGAGCTCTTCTTTTATCGCCTCACGAGAGTCTACGGTAATCAACTCATTATACGGAAGACTCTCGATCCACTTACAAACCTCTCGCCATTCATCCAGCTTGTGATTCTTCCGCTGTCTGTAGATATTCGCTAGCACCTCATAGTTCAGCATAACGTTACGAGTCTGGTTATAATTACTCGGAAGAAGCTGAATCATCTGCCACCAATATGTTTTATCTCTGGTTTTTAAATATAACTCACGAAACATATTTAGGTTTTTGATCGTGGTTTCCATCATATCCTTAGCAGAATATATGCGGGTTGGAATAGATTCATCAGAAATAAGATGCTCTGTAGAGAAATCCTCAAGAGTAAATTCTTTTTCAGCAATTTTGTGCATCGTACTACAGGAGTTTGCAACAGTACCAACTTTATATGTATCAAATTCTTTCCACCAGTACAGCGGTGCCGTAATTCTCACATACACCGGCATCATTCTCATATACTTCCGATGCTCAGTATCTGCATTGGATAAGCGCTGCATGAGCGAGTGGTCGTTAGATCCAAGTTTTTCATCTTTTCTAAAAAACGAATCTTTATCACATAAATCCCTTTGATTATCATAACAATTCACGCATGATTCATCAGAAAAACACGTATCACTCTTCTCCCAAGAATTCATAGGATTTCTCATTCCCTGAATAATAAACTCCATCTGCTCCGGACTTGCCAGAACCACATTTTCTAATTTAATGCTCATTCACAATATCCTCCCAGCTCAATTTCCACAAGTTTGTCAGCTTCGATTTCCAGAAAATCCACGTCGACATCTGATAAATTCTCAACACGAGTCCATTTATCATTTACATTTTTCTCATACAGCTCTTTTGTTACTAGATCTTTAGCCACCTCAGCAGTGTCTTTTTCTGTATAAACACCGAAGATTTTTTCGATATGACCATAACCATAATCGTTATAATAAGTATTTCCATGAACTACATATAAGATCACTTCTTTTCCTCCTCTACAAGTTTTCTTATAACAATGCCTTTCTCCGCATATCTCATGCCTTCCCAGACATTCAACAAATCAAAGAAATCTTTGAGACTGATTTTTCTCTCCGCGAGTTCCTCGATGAAATCTTTATTGTTCGTCATTATTTACAAACATCCTCCACTCTTAATATCTCTACAATTTTCAGCACATCCTCTATCCTGTTAAGTTCTACTCCTCCGACCTTGGCAGCACTCATTGTCAGCATTGCACGACAATCGTCATCTCCAGCAATCCAAAAGTCTGGTCTCAAACCTGCCAATCTATTCCAACTCCCATATTTACCGATAATAAGTACAGGGCAGATTAGGCCGTCCGATATTTCTATCACATCTCTACGTCGTTCTTGTCTAATAGGAATCATACTAGATAAACATGAAAGTTTCGAATAAAGTTCTTCCGCCCAACAATCGTGAACGACTATTTGTATCGGTTTCATTTCCGTCACCCCTTTGAATAATATTTATAATCATTGCTGAGACATGAATAAGCAAAAAAAGCACATTCCTCTAAATTCACAAATATTACATTTTTGATTATTGGACATGGCGATTTTGATTATCTTAGATACTGATTCTTCGTCTAATTTAATCATTTCTCGTCTCCTTTCTGGAAACATAATATTCCGCACTAGATGGCACTAATGTGATAGATATAGACACCAATTCAGCGGAGTCGATAACTTTTATACCGTATTCCATATGACTTTTAACCGCACGATAATATCCACCACATCCAATCTTATCGTCTTCAAGTAATTCTAAGACATCATCCATTCCGCTTTCAATTTCTGCCAAAAGTCCTTCTTCATCTTTAATAACTTTCGCAATACCAATGGGATGTGACTTATCAAAATTGAAGAGCACAAAGACTTTGCTTGGGATTTTAATAGTTGCTGATTTTGAAAATTGGACACCATTTTTATCAATAAGATTATATTTTAGAAACCGCCCAGATAACCGAATCATTCACAATACCCTCCTAAGTTAACATCCACGGCTGTATCAGACTCATCATCATTACTTTCTACTATTTTTAAAATATCAATGATTTTTACCACGTCTGTGACATGTTTAAGACCCACACCATCAACCGCAGTTGATCTCTCGGATAAATATGTTTCTGCTTCTTGACTAGAACAGTTATAGAAATCCGGATACAAACCTTGCGTTTGCCGAAGCGAGCCATACATTCCTCTAATTATAATTGGATGAGATACCTTTTCTCGTATCTCAATCGTATGGGTTCGTCTATTGTACTTGTATGGAATCGTTAATTGCTCAGAAAGGGCTTCAAATACAATGTGAATGTCAATTTCCTTCCGTCTATGGATTATTATGTTAATCATCTCTTTTTGTTTCTCCTTTCTGGTCGGGAATTTTTGCAGTAAGCAAGTCTACAATATCCGCCCATTCCATTTCCCATGAAATCTTTTGTGGCTGGATTCCAATGACGACATTTTAAACACTTTCCGCTTGGTTGAAATAAGTTGGCAGCGATTCCAATATTACTCATATATTATTATCCCCTTCTTTCTTATATTGATATACACCTTATTAAGAGCCGTGCATATCTGAATATTTCTAATAGAACGTTTTCCGTGATACCTACGATAATTATTTGTGTTGAATATCAGAAAATTTTCTTCATACAACCACTTAGCGCCATTCTTTCTTAATTTATACCAGCCATGTGGCATTTTATATTTTTTTTCTTATCCTCATCACTCATTTCTCTCTTCCGGGTCGAGGCTCATAATCTTTACACCCCTTAACTTTCTTCTTTATGACCCTGCCGTAATTAGAATTGCACCAGATTCCATTATGCTTAATGGATGATTTAGTTTTATGATCGGTGCAGTTATGTCGACAGCTATGGCATAATGATTTACTCATCTTGCTTCTCCCTTTCTCTTTCTCCTTTGGTTTTGAGTTGTATTTTAATTCCATCATTATTCAATGTCGATATAGATTTAACTTCAGTATCAAGTAACACTTTGTCAATGATGCCGTTTGCATTGAGTGAAGGAGAAACAATAAGAGCTGGAACGGGACCAGTCATAATGTACACGTTAGATCTACAACATGATAATAAATCTTTTAATTTAATCATTCTATGTATTCTCCTAATTTTTCGTCTATACGTGTGTCTTCAGGTATCTCTACGATATAAAACTCGACTTCAGATCTATCGTTGAGTTCTGTAAACCTAGATTGTTGATCTTGTTCGAAGTATTCGTCTTCTGCCTGTTTCTTTACTTTCTCAGCCATTTTACGCGACGAAAAAACACCGAAAATATGTATTTCTTCACCGTATCCGCCAAACCACGTATTCCCGTATACCAAATATAATTTTTTCATATGAAATCTCCTTTATTCATACCTACCGATTTCTCCTTTCTGGTCGTGGGTTTTTACAGTAGTTAAATCTACACCGACCACCAGTAATAATCCCCATAAAGTTTTTCCTAGCGGACTCCCAATATCGGCATTGTAAGCATTTTGCATTTGGTTGAAATATATTATAAAGTTATCCCAATATTACTCACTCACATCTCCTCCACAATATTTTTAAATATATGAACGTAATATGTTTTATCGCCTATAAGAACAACATCCCCATCAAGATCACAACCTGATATTTTTGCGAGTTCAATGATTTCATCTTTATCCATTAGCGTATAGCCCCCAATCGAATCTCCTCTCCACATTCCGGACATATGATATGATCGTGGTAATCGTTAACAAATTCGAAAGCCGTCTCATTAAATTTTTTTACTAGCAGCTTTTTTCACATCTTCTTTCTCATAGCTCAACAAAGCTCCACAGTTCATGCATTCTATATTTCTACGAGACCTTGGTTTAATAACTTTAATCATCTTTTTTATTTCTCCTTTCACATTTTGGGTTCTGCCCGATAACAAAAACTGTTGTCATATGCAACGATATTACATCCCCATAAATCGCAAGGAATTGCTCTCGGAACATGATCATTATCCGATGTGAATCCTCGACAATGTATACAATCTATGCAATAACATTTTGCTAATGGTTTCTTTTCAAATCTGTGAGTGATTTCATATTCCCGCTTCATTCTATGTTTTGTTATTCTAATGTAATCTCGGATGTCCTCGATAATAATCAATAAGAACATTCCAATGGTAATAATAATTGCAAAAACTCCAACCACAGCAAAAACATTAACAATGATATCTTTCATTTTGTCTCCTCTTTTCTCATCTTTTCTCTTTCGGCATCAATCTTACCATCATCATATCCAGCCACATATCCTAATCTGATTTTGGGGTCTTTAAAGATAATATCTGCTCCTCTGGATTTTCGGATTAACGTAATTGCATCAATCAGCTCCTGCTTATCAATTTCAATCTGGTAAACATTTGATGTAAAATCACTAATTGTCTGAAATATAAATTGTTCCTGGGTTTCTTCGAATTTCATCACAATATCACTAATCAGTTCATCACAGTAATAATTAACATTCATCCCTACTGATTACTCCTTTCCCTAGCCAGCTTCACATCAATCGCTTTCTGCATTTCTTCCGGTGTGACATTGAAAATGGACTCAAGAAGTTTTAACGAAATATAAACGTCCGCCATCTCTTCTAAGAGTCCATATCTATCATCATACCCTCTGATTTGCTTACTTATCTGCTGCTGAAGTTCTGCCATTTCCTTCATGCAAATAGTAGACTTGGTCTTCCAGTGCTCACGTTCTACACTACGTTGGATAATCCTTTCTCGTTCCCTAGGTGACAACACAATATGCCCGTTCATTCCGGATATAAATTTTTCTTTCTGCATTGTTTTATCCTCTTCTTTTATGATGTTTGATTACACTGTATATAAATAGCGGAGGTCCAATTAATATCATACTTAGCACCGTTACGATAAGAGTAAAGTTGTCAAGACCGTCGAAGTATCCATCTGATTTATCCGAATAACAAAATCCAACACCTAAAAGCGTGCCAGTTATAACCCATAATAATACAATAATTTTGATGATCAACATCTTTGCTCTCCTTATCTCATATGATTATAAAATCCTCTGCTAACAAATAGCACGCCCTCGATAAAAGCGTCGTTTGCTTTTGGGTTCACAGACTCTAAAATCTCTTTCGTATTCTTACATACTTTTGTCATCGCACAACAATATCCGCAAGCAAACGTACATCCAAAAAATAAGATGGATAATGCAATATAAACAATTGTATTCATTTTTCATTCTCCTCCAGAAATTTCTGTAACTGCTCCATAACATATTTCTTGCCAGCTTCGAAACCGGTATTATAAGCAGCTGTGACTACATCCGTGGAACTGTCTAATATTTGTAAAAGAAACTCGCCGTATGTCATCACTCTATTTCCTCCTCATCATTAATAATTTCGTCGTGCGCCGGCAGATGTCTCCATGTTAAAATCTGAACACCATTTACTTTATCCCGCTCCATAATCTGATTACAAATAGCCTGGAGCTGTCCGGCAGCCTGAATACCTCCATCAACTTGAATAACTAGGTTCTCGATACCGTTCTCAGTCATATATAAAACATAATAAGTCATTTTCACTTTCATTTGTGATTCCTCCCCTTCTCTAAGTTATCAAAGAAATAAGCGATTCCCATTCCCATAAACATACAGCCAACAGTTGCTAACACGCCAAGAATTCCAACTTTAATAACAAATAATAGCGTGCTCATTTGTTTCCCTCCATTTTCTTTAACGCCTTTACCCTCTTGGGGTCTTCTACGTACTCTACAGGTTTGTGAGAATATAAATTCTTCGGCTCTGCCAGGCATTCATTGCATGGGTCGTCAATATCCTCTTTGTCGTAGTTCTCGCAAGTTTTGCAGTATTTAGCAAAATCTACCTCTTTATAATCGTATTGCATAAAATCATCCTTTCCAAAACAAAAAGAAGAGACCCGATTTTCTCGAATCCCTTCCGCTGTTAAAATTACTTAAAGAACTGTCGCATTACAAATTTCTGATACCTTTTAGTCACCTCATACGCCGCATACTCTGTTGTGAAGCCATTAAGGACCCGATTTGAAAAATCCGTAAATGATACGCCAAAGTTATTTCCATCCTTTCTTTTGATTTCAACAACCAGACTGTCATTTTCGTTAACCTTTACAAATATACCGCCTTCAATGACTCCTTTGAGTTTTTCGTATAAATGGTTACTAAACAAGCATTCGTAATCTAACATGCATCTGTTCCTCCTCACATTTTTCTCATAAGAGGAACTGTTTTCTACGCGATTACTCTTCGTCATAATCTTCTACCTTGAAACCAAAACACCATTTTATCATTATCTTTTGAAACCAGTTGAAATGGTGATCAACTATAAAATGTATTGAACTTAAACCAGCCCCGATACTAATTTTTGCGCCATTTTTGATCTGAGGTGTTTGTGTCTCTACGTCAATTTCCATTCTTCTCCTCCAATGCTTTAATTGCCTTATGTAAAGCCAGACTAAATGTGAATCTAATCATAGATTTCATATCCGCCCTTGGTGCTGGTGTATTTTTTATCATATTCCGTAGAATATTAGCTGCTTCTTGATCTGTCATAGCCGTCTCGAAAAATTCAAAATCATCTTTACTTAATTCCATTTGGTAAATTTCCTTTCATTGAACTTCTTTTTCTTATCAAGTGCTTTGCTAATCGCCAGGTCAATGCCGCTTCTACTCTTCAGATGGTAATAATATAAATCCTTAAACGGTGTATTCAGTCTGTCGATTCTGCCGCAAGCCTGTTCCATTACTTTGTAGCTGTAGTTTTGTGAGAAGAATATAATCGTGTCTGTTTTAATACAATTCCATCCCTCACACCCCGCAGTGTACTGAACCAAATACACCCAACGTTTGTTATCCGGAACGGGCATGTGAGCGTGTCCTGACCATTCAGCTACCTCGAAGCCGATGTATTCATCGTCACTAAAGAGATGTAACAACATATCACGCTCATAATCAAAATTGTAAAATATAATAGCCCTGGGAGTTTTCTCTAAAATCTCCATCAGAGCTATTACCCGAGATTCGTCCTCATTCACAATTCTTCTCAGTATGTAACATAGCTGAGATGCCTGACCAATTGGTTCATTTTTAAATGGGTCCCATCTGTTCCGGATTACGTCTTTGTATTTCGGAATATCATACTTACAATATACGTCCAAATGGTGTGGAACAGTGCTTCGTTCTAACTTGATATCAACAAGAATACTGTCCCGTAACCGAACAAGTCTTCCCGTATTCAAATACCGGTCTATCTGAGGGTATTTTGTGAATCTGGAATATACCACATGCTCTCTTATGAACTCCGTTTTATTTTTATAGAATCCGTTAGCGATGAATACCGGAATATAATCAGACCATGTGTCACCCGGAGTAGCTGATAGAATAATCCAATGGTTATGTTTAGCTATTTTAAGAAAAGCTTTTACCCATGCTCCAGAACCACACACTCTATCCTCATCAAATATAAAGAACGCCCCCGTTATATCTGCGTATTTTTTGATGTTGTTCCAGGAATCCACCACAATACTCTGTCCCGGATACAAAGTATTTAACTCCGAGTTTGTCGACATACGATAATTTGAGATCTCTGAGTCCCATTCACAACTGTCTCTTTTCATAGCAGTCGTGATGATGTATAAATCCTGTGGTGGCTTTTTCATAGGTACAAAAGACTGATCTATAAAACTACCACCATTTTCTTTGAAATAATAATATAAACCAGTCCGTGATTTCCCTGTGCCAACACCGCCGTTGAGTATACAGCCGTTCTTCATTTTATTAACGGCATCCATCTGGCAATCACGTAGGAATTGGTTAGACATGATTTACTCCTTTTTCAGAAGTCCGCGTTCTTGTCCCAATATTATTACTATCGTTCATGGTTGGTCTCATTTTATTCCTCCTACATTCGGTGTCTGGCATCATGAAGAATCCTCTGACGTTTATTCGGATCTGGTTCATCCTCCAGCCGCCTTATAACTTCTTTTGGATATAAAAGTTCCTTGGCCGCTGTAACATCTTCTCTCCATGACAAAACAGCACTTGGTTCTTTTACTTTGCCCCATTTAATCATCTTGACTCCCCTTCTTCAGTTCATACCCATCAATTTGTCCAATTGCCATTTTCTTTACGTTCTGAAGTAAGTCAATCATTCGATCAATCTCAGCAGTATCTCGAAAAACAATCGCCATTTGTTCTGGCGGCTCTGATGGATTCTTGGTAAACATGTTCAGTCTTGCCATAGTCGCACGATAGCACTGTAATGTAGATTTTATAATGAATGTGATATCGGTTGTTTCATCTGCGTTTTTATTTCCACGAATTTTAATTTTCATCTTCCATTTCCTCCACAACGAATCCATCTTCAACTTCCGCAATATATTTTTTATCAGGGAATTCATTAACAGTCATCTTAGGACCACATGCAAGAAACAACATAGCAACGGTCAATTCTGAATCATTGAACCTTTGCTTATAACATTCTTTGATTTTTTGATAAACAGAAGGTGTTATGCAAATTTTTCGACAGTCAAATGTGTGCTTTTCGTCATCGTACGGTATATCATAACCAAGATTTTTCGCTACATTCGCATAGAACTTATCCAATGGACAGTAGCATTCTTCCTCTTTTAAAAATATAGTCTGCATTATAAAATTCCTTCCTCCGCAAAACTTTTGTATACCCAATCGCCAAGAATGATAGAGTCGACAAAAGGAATACCTAACAATTCGCCAAGTTTCTTTAATTCATTACTCACATTTAGGTCTTCTTTACTTGGCGTAGGATCGCCAGATGGATGATTATGAACCATTATCATTTTAGCGGCATTGGACAGCAAAATTTTTTGTGCTATACCACGTCGGTCTACGAGACATGTATCGTTGTTCCCAATACCAATTTCAAAAAAGGCTTTTAATCTAAATTTCATGTTAAAACTCAATAAAAATACATGTTCTTCAGAATATGTATCCCATTCCATAGTACGGCATAATTGATATACTTTTTCACTATTGGTAAAGTTATTTTCTATTTCTGGGATATACTTTGAGAACACCAGATCCAAAGTAACGAATCCATTTCCATTGAGCCTCGTTTCGTATTTTCTTATATTCATTATCGCCCTTTCATTAGAAATTAAAAGAGCCTCAGCTATTTCTAGCCAAAGCCCTTTTACGGTAAACAATTCTACAATTATGAATCTTCAGTTTTATCATCTTCGTAATTGAGACCATATTTTTCACAGCATTCCTTAGCTGCTTTTGAACCTTTTTTAGCCTGTTTGATAAAATATCTATCCCCCGATTTACTTATAGCTTTCAGTGCGACATAATATATAAAATCTCCCAATTCTAAACCAAGTTTGATCCCTATTCCAACCTTTAATGCTGTTTTAAAAATTCCTTTTGCCTTAAACATTACCATTTTGTGATTTCCCATTTTTAAATCCTCCTTATGTATATAATTGTTTTCCATTAGAGAACTTGTTTTTATCGCGTATTACTCTTCGGGACTTTCTTCCTCAGCATATCTCGCGGCAAAACGATCAATATTCTGAGTTACCTCCATAGCTGATAAATATGCCGCACGACCGTTCTTTCCGCCAAACTCCCAATCATATGGACGAATATCCATGTTCACGCTCTGAATATCAATTTCATCTAACATGGCAATCATCTCTTCATCAATGAGATTATGTGCATCCCCTGTGAGAAGATAAACTTTCGGGCCGCGAGCATTGAATTTCACTTTAATCGGAAGATACATGAATGGACCTTCTTCCTCGTCTCTTGGCGGATTGACTTTTACATTCCAGCCTTCGTTGGTTAATCTCTCAGCAGTCTCCTCGTCTGGAATAACCATAGCGAAATTTCTATCACCCTCTCTGTTATACTGAGACGGAGCGCCTGCAAAGTTTCTAAAGATGATTCTTGCACCATCTACTTGAATGTTACCATTGTTTAAAAATCTTAATTCCATTGTTTCTATCTCCTTTTGATATAATATTTTCTTATATATTTCTTTTGATAATGAATACCGTCATCTGTGTCCAAGTAATCACCAACAATGCGATAATCAATAAGTCTTCTAAAACCTAACTTGTATAGTAATCCAAGCAACTATTCCTTCCTCCTGAATAAATATAAAAGAAAGAGCCTCAGCTATTTCTAGCCAAAGCTCCACTTCTTTTAAAACAGTGGTATCAAACCCTCGAATATAATTTTGATATCATGTTCGTTAATTGGTATTAGTGTAAATGATATGTTCTTTTTCTTCCATACAAACATCTGTCCTTCAATAGTTCTTGGAAAACCCAACCCGTCAAAAGCATCGTTCAATGACACCCATGAGCTATGTTCCAATCTACTTTTTAGATTGTTTTCTACGATTTGAATAAACATTACATTTGCTTCCCGGCTGTTTGTCCAATATGGAACATCTTTGTCATATACCCTTTCTATTCGTTTCATAAAAATATCACTCCTTTCTCGTAATAGAGACTGTATTTTACGCGAACGGAATTTCTTCTGGCGCATCTTCTGGAATGTTCATAAAATCCTCAAGTCTCGGTGGTGAGGTATAGGGGTCATCAGATACGAACCATTCGAAATCACCGTATTTGGATATGGCTTCTACTGCGTCATCCACGAGCTTGTCATAGAATGAACGATCAATAAACTCGTCATTTCCGCCGTTAAACATGACATCGGACTCTAACCAACGGTACCCAGTGGTTCCAGTTGCTGCGTAGTATTTACCTTCTTGTTCTCTTACAAGAACACCGCCGCCTTTACCAGTTTTAACCGGACAGAACTCCCCAACCTTTCCCACAAAGTGATAATCATGACCTTCTGCTATTTTTTCAGCAAGCTCTGTAGCTTCGGGTTCGAATAGTGTATCAGACAATTTGCCTTTTTTGTAATCGTTCTCGATCTTCTCCAAACGCTTCTCATATCCAGATACATCTGGAAGTTTCTCATTCATATCCAAATATAAAGCTGATTTTACAGAGAATGTTTCGCACATATCCCGAATGTCGACAGGTTCTTTGCTAAATAATGTCTTAAATACATATGGTACCGCAAACTGCTTACCTGTAGCTGTCCATAGGTCTTTAATGTGATCCGCATTGTCTCCTGGAATATATCCATATAACTGCTCGCATTCTTCTGGCTTTTTGTATTTGGCAATATAAACCGCGTTATTCACAAGGCACATACGGTCGTAGGTCGCCTCGTGTTCGAATGTATATCCATATCTCTTACCAAAGTCCATAACAAATTTGATAATCTCTGGTGTGGCATCTGGAATCTTGATTGAGTCTGTCTTAATATGTGCAACAGTAAAACCTCGTTTCTGAACCTCATTCTTCAGATCTACCATGAACAGTGCGCCTCGTTTAGCCACAATGTTGTCCTTATTACGAATATCACGGAACGCATTGTCGAATTTGGCTGAAGTTAGGCCGTATACAGAGTTAATTGCTGTCTTTAGTGCATTAGCCAAATCCTTAGCTGTCATTTCACCATCAATTACCTTCTGGATATAAGGCGTCAACTTCCCGTCAAGCATATGATTGACCTCGTCCCAGGCTTTATGTTTTATACTCACACGACCCTCAACGATGTCACGGAACGCCTTGGTATATCTCACTCCAAATAAGACTTCAGCAATCGTACTGTGAGGATGCATGGAAGCAATGTCCAGCAACGCGACATTTCCATACGTACCAGGCTCTGCATATACATACCCACCTTCTCCGACTTCTTCTCCTCGATAGATTGAGACTCCGTTTTCGTATCTATATCCCGGAAAATACGGAAGTAATGACCCCGCCTCCCCATGGGTTTGACTCATCATTTCAGGACACGCTTCAGTAAGGAATTGATATGTATCCTCATCCAAGTCGAGCACTGGTTCTGCAAGATTCCGATAATGGAACTCATTCTGAGGGTTCTTATTATTTCCAAATATAAATTTTGTTGTGAGCGTATTTGTGGTGTCATTCACACTCATCCCTGCGAGATCTGCCAGAATCTGTCTTGCTGTCCAATCTGATTTCAAATAATAAAAGCCCGCCTCAGTAGCAATAACATCGTCATCGCAATACTCAGCAACCTCTTGCCATCTTGATTCTGGAACTGGCTGATCCCACGGAAGTCCAAGCTCATGATGTTTAATGCCTTTCAGCATCTCTCTTAGATCATCGTCCATCTTAGATTTTGGATCGTTTGCAACATTACTCATCTCAATCTCAAGTTTTTTCAGACTCTTTTTATTACCAGCTGAGGCGAAGTCGTAGACATCCGTATAAGAAAGATTGTATGCCTCGCCGAATGTGTACTTTTTTTTTTCGCCTTTTTTTGTGTTGATGATATGCTGGGAAAGTTCATATATCTGCTGATTGTCATAACCGAGCATGCAAGCATAAAGCATGTGATTATCGTACTGTCTGCAGTTAAATCCAATCAGCCTGTATTTTATAAGCTCTGCGATATCTGTTGGTCTTGGATTGATAAGTCTGACAATAGGTTTATCTTTTCCTTGAAATTTCCAATTTACAAGAAATAGATTAGGAAATACCTCACAATCAAAAAATATAATAGGCTTTTCTACATCGCCTGTGGTATTGGGAGCAGCTTCTTCAGACTTGAATTTCATTTTAGACACAAGCTTGATACAAAGGTCAGACTGATTTGAACTTTGGGCTGCGAAAGCGTACACAGCGTTCTTCATATCGGATACATCATAGCTCATGCCGCTGTTGTAAGCATCTTCAAGTACTTTATAAATGAAGTCCACGTTCGGTTTAGTCCCCTGGGGATGAACTTCTTTTGCTAAGCACTTCTTTATAGTTGTTCTCAGTCCCTTTTCAGACTGAATAATATCTGTACTTATCATTTTTTCCTCCTTCATTGGTAAACCTGAACTGATTGTTGCTATCAACAAAGAATTACATAAAGTAAGTTTTCTTCTGAGTGAGCTGTTGCCAGTAAACACTTTGATCTCAATGTCTTTGTCGTATATTTTGGAAAGCTTAGATACGTCCCCTTTGTAAATATAATGAAGATGTAATCCAGCACCACCCTTACTTACCTCAGCATACGTAGCAGGCCATTTGCTGGCAGCTTCCAAATTCTTTTCAAGAGATTTGTTTCCATCCTCGTCTTTGAGATCGAAATCAATTACGATCAACCATTCTGGAACTTTGACATAATGAAGCTTAGAAACATCCAGATCTTTTAGTTTGGTCTTGACTTTCGTCCATCCCTTTCTTGGGGTTTCGTCCGAGTTAGCATACTGAGCGGGAGCGTCGCTACAGAGATCCTCGAAAGGTCCAATTTTTCCAACTTCAGATTTCTCAAGTTTGATCCATGAAGCTCTTCTGCTTTTATCATCATCTCTTACCTCTTTTACTTTTTTCTCAAAAATATCACTGCGAAAACCGCTATACACGTTCCTTGAACCGGCGCCATCATTAAAGGTCTCTGTGAACTCCCGAAAATAGTTCTTCAACTCCTCTTTAAATGTTCTTTGAGAAAATGGATACGGAACTCTTGCATCCTCGCAATAAACCTTATACATCTCCCACGCAGCTTTAAGAGTTGTTCTATCGTCCTTTTTGAACACGCGAAAAGAATCCACCACAAAGTTATAGAAGTCGTTAGATGCCCCCAACATTGCTATTGGCGTATAGTTGTCAAATGCGCCTGGATTCTCCAAATATACTTTCTTGCAATGGTATGCTATTCCTCCAAGTTCGAATGCCACCTGATCCATCGCTTCCTTATATTCTCTAGGATTGAGCTTGTTACCAGATGGCGATACGTCAATAAGTCTTCGGATCAGACCAGACTTTCCATCTGTAATCTTTACCGGCTTATTAGTTCCCATAAATAGAAAAGCATTAAACCGGTTAGAATATGCAGATTTGAATTTCTCATTAACTGTCATGAGCTCGTGAGAAACAAGACTGTTTAATCGGGTGTTGTCTTCAATTCTTGATAGGTCGCCGTCATGCTGAATAGCGACCAGTGGATTGGTTTTGAATGCCTCTAACGCAAAAGAGTTATTACTCGATCCCAACGCCTTAGCATCGAATACCGAATAATAACCCTCAAACAAAGCTTGTATGATATTTAAGATTGTAGATTTACCTGTTCCTGCGGCACCGTAAAGTACCATAAATTTCTGAATATATTTTGAATCACCTGCAACTATAGATCCGATGGCCCACTCAATTTTTCTTCTCTCTTCTTCAGAGTATAAAGTAGAGATTAATTTGTTGTAAGCAGATATATTTCCCTGTTCCAATGGATATGGAAGCTTTTTACTGGCATAATCAGTTTTTTTAGTCTCCATATTGGAAAATATCAATTCCTCATCAAGTGGATGATAATTGTCTCTAAGCTGTTTTTGACAGTATTTATGCCAATCGTCGATCATTCCAGAAGTAGCATCCCACATATACAAAGTATGTACCGATTCGTTTCCGGAATTTTCTTTGTATTTTATTGTGAAATTTTTAAGCTCTCTGTCAATCATATCAATGACGTCCTGCTCATCGGTTGACCATAGACCATTTTCTTCGACCCAGACGGCATAGAAATCTCCACCTCGAATCATGAGATCAGATGATTTTTTCATTACAAAGTTTGGATAGATTTCAACAACACCCTGCTTTTTAGAACGCGTGGAAATCCTTACAAAATCAAGCATTACATTAGTGTTTCTCCTTTCCTAAATATCAAGAAAAATTGTCCAGATACCAACACAGCTGTTGCCAAATTGGTACCTCACGCAGGTCTTTTCGACAGTTGCGGATTACGAATAAACCGCCCTGTCCATTTGGTTCATAATCGCGATCAAGGAATTTTTCTATAACAATATTAACAATTTTCTTATCGAACTTATTGTTATACATCGTTGAAAGACCAAGATTAGTGATCATTTTCCAGAACCACTGCCCTGTACGATTACCATAATTTGGGTCATCCATGATATTTTCCTCACACTTGACAGCAAGAGCAACCAACATTTCGAGCACTGTACACGGACCAGCAAGACATTCGCTTATTTCTTCGTAGTATCTCTCTCTCCCAGTCTCCTGCGCAAATCTCCATCTCATGCTTATGCCGTCATTAGCTCGGTTTGAATCGTCTTTAATGGTCCACCGGAACTCTATGGTATGAAGGTGCATAAGCAGTCTTCGATACGTCACGTTCTTTCCGAAACGGTCATCAGACACGACACCTGCGAGAAATTCAAAATAATTATTTACTGTTTTTTCTTTATCCATCATGCCTCCGGATTAATCGTCAGTGTCTCCGTAAACATCGTGATAATTTCGCCCATCGAGCAGAATCTCATAGTCGGTCTGCTCTTCATCGTTTCTTACAAATACGGAGTCATCCTCGTATTCTCCAAAATGACCAAGTGCATCATCTCCGATATGCTCCTCATAATCTTCCACGATGTTGTCCTCATTGTCAGTTACTATTCCGTCTTCCCAATATGTAAGAGTTTTTGTGTTATAGCCAAGCTCGTTAAAATCGTCCGGCGAAATGACATAAGGCTCATTCATACTCTCTTTTTCCTCCTCTTCACTATTTGAATAATCTCTATACCCATTTGTCTGGATTGTCTTTGTCAAAGTTGCAAGGTCGTCTTTTGTCGGGGTATAAGGCTTCTCTTCTTCTGGCTTTTCTTCTTTCTTGTATAGTCTACCAAAAGATTCTTTCACGGAATCAACATCCTCTTTAAGCCGTCTGTCATATTCATCCTTCAAATATAACCAAGTTGCTGTGGAGCCAACGATAGCCCCAACAGCAAATAATACGAAATCCCGGTTAATCTTTAAATTTCTTCCCATCGCTTAACCTCCTCGTACTTTTTATTTTTCACAATATAAATACAGCCGCAATAAGTAACATAGTCAAGATACTTCTGTTTACACCACGCTTTAATAGATGCTATACCTACATTGCATTCAGCAGCTGCCGCGTCTTCTCGAATGAAAATATGGGTGTTTAATTTTTCGTTTGGATTTAAAATGTCCTCATTTTCGAGATTGTTTTCCAAAATATAAACAATCAATTCACGTCCCGTCATGACTATTCTCCTTCTCCTAATATACAATCCATCATATCTCGTAACGGGTCTCCTGTACCCATTCCAAACGTTCACATGAGATCGTAGATATTGCCGTCTACATTGAAATCAAGAAGAATAGTACGTTCGTAACCGTTTACAAAATCTCTGTTCGAAGCTCTATTGGTATCGTAAATACCAAAATCAACGAAATTATCTCCAACTGGATGTTTTTCATCGTACACCCAACCAATGACCATTCCGTCTTTTGTGCGAGGAATTCCAAGCATATCGTACACGTCATTCAGTAACAACCAACCCTGCTGTTTCAGGCGCTTTGTAGCTGCATCCTGCTGCATACGAAGAAACATGAGATTAGCTTCTGAGTCCTTAGTCCAACCGGAACATCCATCATCATAAAATTTTGCATACGGAGAATATGTATTTGGGTCAGCAAGTTCGATTGTTTTCTTTTCTACAACCTCAGTACCGTCCTCACTTACGACAGTTTCCTCTACTTCTTTAGCTTTGATGTTATATTTGAGTTCGCGATCAAGCTCCTTACCGAATCTCTCGATTACACGTCCACGATATTCTTTAAAGCTTTTGTCAACTGCTGTGTATGCTGCTGCGAGAGCAATATTCCTCTTTCTAAGGATGTTATTTGATGTAAGAATAGCAGTGATAGATAATCCTCCAAGCACTACAGATGGACCATACAGCTTAGCAATATCAAGGGCTGCCTTACTGTAAATTAAAGTCAGAGTTTTCTTTCCTTCTTCCTCTGTGTAGTTCGCTTCATCTGCATGGAAATCCTCTACTTTTTCTTTTGTGTCAGTCAGCGTGTCATTGAGCTTCATAGTAGCTTTACAAGCCATGACCGCGCTTGTTACAACTCCAACTACACCTGCTACAATCAGGATTTCCGGACTGTGTTTTTTTAACTTGAAACCAGCTTTATTGATTGCTCTGGTTACATTTGCCATGTTAAATTTTTTCATTTTGTTAATTCTCCTTTTCTAAAATATCAATCAAAGTGGTTTTGCTTTGGGCAGTTTAAGGAAATATTCTCCTCCTCTGCCTCTGATTGTTTCAGCAGTTCTAATGCTTGTCCATCCCCATCTATAAGCGGTGAATGGAGCCGTTTTCCCAATCATGTCGTATAAATCCCCAACCGATACAGAATCGTATTCATTAAGAATATCTGTCATTCCATCCAGGACAGCTTCCGCATCACCGCGATTATCAAAACTAATTTCATCCAGATCGAATGACGTAGATGATCTGCTCGAATATGGTCGGTCGCTCTTTGAATAATCTCTGTATGATACCTGGTCATAAGAAGATCGTTTCTTTCCTCGTACTTCCCCATAAAGCATCATATCAACGCCATTTGTCACAGTTTCAAATATGGCTTTTTTGATGGCAGGGATGATTACATCAATGAATAGATACGATTTCACGCTATTCACATCTTCAGCGAATATAGTGTCTTTGAATTTACTCATTTCAGATTTTTTTCTTGTTTTCACATTTCCGCTAACAATTTTCTGGACTTTCTTCTCAGAAGCTTTAGCCTGCTCTGCCTTATATCGGTGAGAGTTTGGTGTAGCTTTAATATCCATTTATATCCTCCTTAACTAACCATACGAAGCTTACCCGGAAGAGTAATCTTTGAGTTTGGTAATCTATTATTATTTTTCTTGAACTGATACTGGAGATTACTAATAGCTTTACGTTTAGTCGGCGCCAATGTTTCAGCTCTCCATTTATCTGTCAGAAGATGCTCGAACTCCAGAACAGGACCCTCATATACATACTTAGGCATTCATCCTCCTGCGAAAAAAAAAGAGAAACACCGTGTTATAGGTGCTCCTCCTTTCTCATAGAATCTCATTCTTCAGTTTCTTCTGTGGAATCAGAATCATCACTTTCAGTTTCTTCACAAGTGCTGTCAATAATGTCATCTTCGTCACCATCGTTAGACCTTGCCCCAAAAGCAAATCCAATAGCTCCAGTAACCAGAAGCGCTCCTGTTGCCAGGATTTTCTTCTTGTTACTCTTCACAAATCTTTTTGCCTTATTAAACAAAGATTCCTTCTCAATGACTTCCTCAAGAACTTCATCGTTGTTTTCACACTCGTTTTCTCGATTCTCCATTGTGATAACTTTCTTTTCTTCCATTTTAATTTTCCTCCTAAAAATAAGTTTTCATTTCCCATTAAAGTGGTTGCTTTTTTCGCGAGTTACATTAATTTTGAGAAATCGTATTTTGGCGCGACATGATATTCCAAGGTGATGCACGGTCGGTTATCTTTTGCTATCATAGTGCCATAACTAATCTCGACCAAACCATCATCCAAATTCCACCCAAGCTCATCACTTATATCAGTATGTTCGAGATCCAGTTCGTCATAAAATTCGCTTAATGAGACATACATGTCGTAATTTAAAGAACGGTTTATCTTATTCACAGCAGTCTCAATTTCCTGTATACTAGATTCAAAATATCGTCCAGATACACCATCATAGCAAAGCTGTTTACCGTTTCCAGTGATGATAACCTGACTGTCATTTACAGGATTATTATCGAGCTGTTTTTGTGCCACCCTATCTTTGATTGCCTTGGCTTTTTCTTTTCCTACTTCTTCAATGGTAGCTTCCTTATATTCTGTGAGTGCTTTTTCAGATAACTTATAGGCTGTTGCTATAGCTGCATTACGTTTTGAATGTACAGTATTAGCTCCAACGATGCATGCGATAGATGTCGCACCAGATATAGCCGCCGGAATATAACATTTCCAGGTTGCTTTGACTACTTCAGGTTTGGTTAGTTTAAACATGGTATCTAACTCAGAATATCCATGGTCGCGATCGAATTCCTCTTTCTTATTCTTTTCAACTTCTTTGATTTTTTCCATGGCCTTAGGTGTAGCTTTTACTGCCAGTACAGTAGTTGTAATCATTCCGGCAATACCAAAAGCAATAAGAATCTCTGGACTTTTTTTTTCGACTGCTTTTTTTACTGTGTTGAATATTTTCATTACGTTTGGTTTCTTCATGATATCCTCCTAAAAAATAAAATTGAGAAGCCCTTGTTAGGACTCCTCTTTTTGTGAAATATACTCTTTGACAGATTTTTCTGTCTGTTCCTGTTGCTGCTTATCGCTAGCCCAACTCGCCATAAGACCTCCTACGGCTACGGCAATCCAGCCAGCAATTTTGACAAGATTAGTAACATCCAGTTTATTCTTCATTTATGTATACCTCCTTTCATTAAAGCACCTGTAATTTTGGCGAAAAGTAAGACACCCAGTTTCCCAGGTGTCAAAACTTTATTTATCATATTTCTTGAAAAAATCCTTAACCGCCATTATAGACTTATATCTTAATTTCTTTGTCGGTTCACATATTAGATCCGCGCCGCTTTTAAAATTCACATTTTTGTCCAGTAAAGGCTCAACTAAATATAACATATGACCTTTTACTAAAACTTCATATACCTGCGTTGCAGCAAATATGCCTCCAATTTTCAAGATAGTCTTGACTGTTTTATCCATGATTTTTCCTCCTTATGATTTCCTTTCATTAAAGCATCTGTAATTTTGGCGAATTTGGATTGTTGGCATAATACTCCTCTTCGCTTTCATAATAGTCATCATAGTTTACCCGCGGCTCAAATGGCATCTCGATGATATAAAACTCAGTACCGTCTTTGAGTTTTGCCCTACGATGATTAAATTCAATCCAATATTCTCCTTCATCAGTTGGCGCCCAGCCAAGAACCTCTCCAAAGTCGGTAGAGGATAAACCAAGAAAAGAATATAATTCATTTAGAATAACACTTCCGCCCAATGCGTAGTTTCGGTTTAAATGGTATTCGGCATTTTGTACTTGTTCCACCGTAGCTCTAAAGAATCGCTTCGAATATTCTTCGTAGAATAATACAGGTCTTCCAACCGATTTATCTGAAGATATGTCACAATCACTGCATAAATAAGACGCTTGAATGTGCACTTTTTCAGCCTTTTCTACAGCAATAGCCTCAATTATCCTCTGATCCGCTTCCTCTCCATATAATTCTTTCAACTTTCTACGATAATCTTTGTAAGACTGATCTAGCAAGGCGTATGCACTCGCCATAGATGCTTGCTGGTGCTGGTTAAGAATTTGTGCTCCGCAGATGCAGAATATAGTCGCCGAACCGGTCAATATCACAGGCAAATATGTAAGAGCCACTGTCTCGGTTTTCTCTAGTACAGTAAGCTCCTCACCTTTCTCCAACTCAGCGTTAGCTAGCAGCCGCTTTGCTTTTGGTGCTGCTTTGGCAGATAACACTGCAGTTGCCACAACACCAGCGCATCCAAGTACAGTCAGTATGGTGGATGAGTTTCTCTTGAAAAATAACTTTGGCTTCATAGGCGTCTCCTTTCTAATCTGTTATTTCTTTAATCGGAAAGCCGGACGAACCCCAGAAGAGCCCGAAGCGTTGAGGTAATCCGCACCGCCGCCGTTGACCACAAGGGCAAAGGAAGCCGAAGAATATTCTTTCTTTATTGCATTTCGCAGCCAGCCCCATTCACATTCATTATTAAAATATGCCACTCTATTTTTTCTCAGTTTCATAAGAGGAAGCTGTTCATCGTCATCGGCTTCAAAATGCTCTTTATTCCATTCGTTCTCCCATCCAACAACCTGTCCAACAGAAGGAATGGTGAGTTCAACGATACGCTTTCTCAATTCTAATGGGAACAAACTATATAAATAGGTATCAATCCATTTCTTCAAATCGGATTTTTCATATCCGCCTTTGTTCGTAGGTCTTTTATTCATAGGACGCTCTGCAATATAATCATCAAAGATGAAAAGAACGTTGTTATCCGTCACTTCATGAGCAGTAGCTTTGAATTTCCCCAATTCTTTCAAGTCGACTGTAATCTTGTCGCCTACTTTAGTTTTGGAAAAATCGTATTCGTGCTTTGGTACGCCATGGTTTAAGTTGAGCAGTTCTTTTGCAGATGTATCGCTGGAGCCAAGCCATGAAAAACTAGGCGGGTACTTTTTCGCAAGTTCTTTAATTCCGTTTTTCTCAGCAACATCATAAAGATTAACCGTCATTTCATCGTATACGGCTGCGGTTACCATGTAATCAGCAACCTTTTTCAATTCTTCCAGCGATGCGCCATTGTTCACCATTCTTTCCATAAGTTTTGATACAGCTAAAGTTTCTAATCTCATAGTTTTTCTCCTTTTCATATGAAGTGGTTAAAAGCTAAAAGAAACAGTGTGGGGCTCGAACCCACGACCCTTCGCTTGTGGAATGCTCTCCCAACTGAGCTAACTGTTTCTCCATTAAAGGAATTGAAAATATCGCGAAAACAAAAGAAAGAGGCTTTTTAAGCCCCAATCTTATTTGTTGCGGATAACAATTTATCCAATTTCTTTTCGATACGATCAAGCTGTTCCGCCTCGGTTTTAACAACTTCCTTCGACTCTTCCGTAAGCTGTAAACAAAGCTGCAGCATCTCTAAATTATCCGAATCCATATACTTTAATGAATCCGGAGTAACAAGATGCAGAGTCTTTTCTACAACCTTATCCATAGTCTCAATCATTTTCTCAACTTTGCAATACATCATAACTTTTCTCCTTTTCGAATAAAATTTATTATTGTTTCCATTACACACTATGTTATTTTCGCGAGTTAGATCAAAATTAAAAGAAATAGCACCGAGTTTGAGTCGGTTTTCTTCAGATTTTACTCTGACGCTTTGCCCTAGTTAAGCTACCTATTTCCCATTAAAGTAGTTGAAAATATCGCGAAAATAAAAGAAAGAGGCCATCGCTGACCTCGATCGTTTTGTTCCGACTTATTTCTCAATATACTTCAATACTGTGTATATGAGAAGTCCGGCCAAAATTGCGATTAATCCCGCCAATCTTTGATACCTCCTTTGATTTTTTCTCACTAAAGAAAGTGTAAATATCGCGAAAGAGAAAGAGCCTTAGATTTCTCCAAGACTCTAATCTTCTTATAAAATAGTTCCGTGAATACTTCCGTCCTTATGAATAAGCATTACTATATCTACATTGTCCATTGGGTCATAGAACTCCCTTGAATTTTCCTCTTTATATTTCTTATATTCTTCGTGCAGATATCTTAATTGCTCAGAAATACTGCTAATAGTTATAGATACCGATATTAATTGTATCTCTAAGTCCATACACTCGGTCAACATAACAACGCCCTTCCGATCGTTAAGATTTTCTCTTTGACGACATAACTTGCTATATATCTTTTTATTTCTTTCAAGTTCCTTCTCCAATTCTCTAATTTTAGAATAATAATTTTTCATGACTTTGTTCCTCCTTAGAATTATTTAGTCATAATAGAAAGTGTTATCTCCGCGAAAGAGCAAGAGCCGTTGCCAGCTCCGCTCGTAGTTATTTCTTGGCTATGCATCTGATAATCCAAGCAATTATTAACACTGCCACGATGATGTCACCAAATATCACAAACCCAACGCTGCCAACTACGACAACGCTAATAATTGTGAATACGATTAACGCCAATCCAAGTAATAATAAAATTGCTAATGTAATCATCTCTGATTCCTCCCTTGAAATATTTTGTCATAATAGAAATTGTAAAATTGGCGAAAAGAAAGAGCCCTTGTTAAGAGCCCTCTCTTAATTCTTTAATTTTAGCAACAAATATCTCCGCCTCTTGAATAGTTAGCGCCATAGGCATTTGATTCGTATGTCCTAACCAATCTTTTACTCTTGTTATTGTTTGCGAAAATATTTTACAACATTCAACAGGCGTATCATCATCTTCCCATTCGATGATCACCTCCTGGTCCTGTTTTTTATTTTCATATACAATATAACAACAAGATAAATCAGATACACGAATCTCATATCCTAAAGATTCTATTTGTTTATCAATATCGGTCATAGATACCCTCCTAAAATATTTTTTTTTCATAACACCCCATGTAATTTTCGCTAAAATCCAGTCTTATCGAAATATGTTTCCCAGCGTTCCCGGACCATGGGTTTCATCCTTAGATTCCACATTAATTGTCGGACCGTCATTGTTGGATATAATCCATTCGTAGGTGTACTGGCGTATTTATCAAAGACTGATTTAAATTTGGAATGTAAATATAGAGCATCCGTCAAACACCGGTCGATCTCAGACCACCAGGTGCATTTTGATTTTTTGTCGTATCTTTGTTGGATAACCGCCAGCCCTTTATCCCCGATCAAATATAAAGTACAGTGGTTGTATGCTGGATGATTACATTCGTAGAGCTGTCCATACATTGATGAATATTCTGTTGGCTTTGTGTAATGGTATTTCATTTGTCGCTCCTTCTAAGTAAAAAGAAAGAGCCCCGGTTAGGACTCTGACTTTTAGAATTTTATTACTTTTGCCTTTCTGTAAGATACTTCGCATGGATATGCTTCTGCCATTCCAGTCATTAAGATATCCAATGCCAATAAATCAACAACCAACAAATAAGACACGCCTTTCGAAAATTTCCTTTTTCCGATCATAAGACCGCCTGACTCATTTATCAGTTCTTGAATTATGACATCATTATCTGGTTCTACGCCATGAACAGTCATTTGAAATACCCATGCGTTTTTACTCATTTTTCGCATACAAAATTCCTCCTTTCATTATAGGAGCTGTAAAAATAGCGAAAAAATAAGAGCCTACGTAGAATTTACGTAAGCCCTTATGTGGGGTTATTTCTTTTCGCTTAAAAACAAAAAGATTAAGACTATAGGTGCCATAACTAATATAAGAGCTGCTGTATTAGCAAGCCCTCTTAAATCAAAATTTGTACTACCAACAACATCAAATATTGCTGCGACAATTACAAGAATTGCAAAAGCAATTAATTTAACAACCACTCTGACAATACTGGATTTAGTTCGTCGCGCTTCTACTTCGAGTTCTTTTAGCCTAACTTCTTTATCTATCTCGGCTTGTTTAACTCTAACTTCTTTCTTGTATTCAGCTTCTTTGATTCGTGCTTCGTCAACTTTTCGATAAATATGACTACTATAGTAATCGTTTAGAGAAATCTCAGCACCACAATATTGGCAGAAACATTTATCACGCCCCTCTTCAATTTGAAGATTGGAGCTGCATTCAGGACATTTTAATGAAATCAGCTTCATATTATTCCTCCGGAGCCCAGAAAGCGGTGGAAGCATCTTCGATGAGTAATGTTCCTGTCGTTTTAAGAATCTGACCATCTTTTAAATTAATAACACAAGATTCTTGAGAGGTTTTCTTATCGTCATAATTCAAGTAATCTCTAAATATAGGTTCGTTGGAAGTCATCGCGTCTTCGTTTTCATAAATAAACACATCTGTGAGCTCTGTTCCTTCATAACATATTAATTTGAAACTAGCAGCTTTTATATCTTTACCGACTTCATAAACGCCGGCTCCGAAAACATTATCTCCACCTTTTGCAGCGATTTGCTCATTCACCGCATCTTTCAGAGAAATAAGATCCTCTAAACTCATGGACTCGAGATCGACTCCGAAATTATTCTCCGCCATTACCGGTGTTGCTAACAGACTTGTTACTAAAACCATAGAAGCAATAATAGTTTTCTTCATCATAAGTGAACCCTCCGTTTTCGAAATAATAATCTATTTTCAATTTTACCACACTGCAAATTGTTTGTATACCTTATTAGTAAAATAAAGACGCCAAGTTTCCTCAGCGCCTTGTTCCAATATTACTTTCTCTTGAAGAGATTATTAATGAAATTTCTACCTGCCATTGTGGTGACCGTACCGACCTCTTCAAACTTCAATGTCTTGAGTGTCCCCCAGATGGTTACAACAGTTCCGACGCCAGATATAACTACTGTTATGACATTTTTAACCTTCCGATCTCTAATCTCAGCCTCAATCTGTCTGTACTTCAGTTCCAAATCTTCATTTCGATTCGCCTGTCGTTCGTCTTGATCTCTGTTGATCTTATCCATCTCGATTGCTTTGTCCATCAGTTTCACAATTCCATCTGTTGTCACTTTGTACTTGTCTGAGCCAAGCTCAAGTGTACTAAGCCCTTGGAGCTCATCCTTGATCTCATCCTGCAATAACTGTTCGATTTCCATTTTGAAATCCTCCTTTATGTAATATTCTCATAAGACGCCATGTTATTTTTGCGAAGACTGTTCTTCTTTATATATGATAATTCTTTTCTTTTTAGAAAGGTCGCCTTGAGTTGGTATACGAACATTTATGTTGTAAAATCCAGTATCTTCATCATCATATGGTACTACTGTGAAATATCCGTATCCCGATTTGTGATAAAAAAATAAAAGCGTTAATACCACTCCCAAAGCAACTCCAATAAGTAAAATAAGATAGTTCATTTTCTTTTCCTCCATTGTGAATATTTTAATAATAAGGTATCTATTTCGCTTATAACAAGTTAATTCACCCCCCTCTTTTTTTTACATGATATAAATATAAACCGTAATATTGTTGCCTCAGTACGGTTTTTATCCTAGAAAAAAGTAAAACGCCAAGTTTCCTCAGCGCTTCACCATGAAATCGAATAACTTTAATTCAACTTTCCGTTCTTCTGATTTATTTTCCACGGTAATGTCATGCAACTTTGCGATCAAATCCATTTCATCCTTGTATATGCTATGAATCATATTCAGATTTCTATTCAAATCATCCTCTGTTTTAGCTTTATACATGGAATCAACAAGCTTTGTGTATTTTTCGTTTGCTGTTGCCACCATTGCGTTAAAATTTACAGAATCCATTTAAAAAATCCTCCTTAAAATTTTATCTATTCCCTATAAAAGAGAAAGATAAAATCGCGAATAATTTTACTGGCAAAAAATTTTCATATATGCTAGAATAGCCGTACTACAAAAAGGAGGGTTTTGTTATGACAACTGAAGAAATCAATGCAATTCATGATTACGGTGGTGGTATCTGTCCAGAATGCGAAGTGGAAATGGATCAGATAGAAGAAGGTGGGCTTTTAAAATTTGTCTGCCCGGAATGCGGTTACACTGTAGACTGCTCGGAATATGAATACGAAAGCGATTCTCGCGAACCATCAGACGACGAAATTCCTGGTGGATGTGTTGCTTGCGGTTGTCCAGCATATCCTGACTGTATGACAGCTTGTAGCAGATTTGACGATTAAACTAGAAAAGAAAGGATATAATAAAATGACAGAAACAGAAATTCAGATGTTTATTGAAACTATGGAAGATCTCGGAGACGAGTGGACACCAGAGCAGGTAAAAACGATGTACGGCGATTACACCTACGAAGCTGCAGTCAAAGAACGCAAACAACACATAGATATGCAATTAAATAACTTAGCGGCGCTCGTTAAATAAGTCCAGGCAAAAAAAGATAAAGGAGCTGTAATATGCAGCCCCTTTTTTCTTTTACCAATGTGTAATAATCATCATGGAGTCATCCTCGGGTTCTCTAATAACGTCAATGTCAATCTTTTTACTTTCGAGCTCAATTTCTACGATAGTCCATGGCTCGTTAGGTTTTGCATTCAATTTACCCGTAATTTTTCCATTAGGTAAAATCACTACAAATCCCCAACGTCCCAAATGAGTGCGTTCAATAAATTGTAACTCGATTATAACATCGTTCTTGTCGTCACCATTGAGATCCAACTGGAACTCTACAAATTTTGTATCTTTTGGTACCGAAATTGTTTGTCGCATATGTATATGCCTCCTTTATCTTTTCTCACAATAGCAAATGCGATTTTCACGAATTATTCCCGCGCTTTGTTCAGCAGCCAGAAGAACCTCCGGTAGGCTGTATAGTACACGTCTTTGCAGCAAGGGATATTCATTCTAGCTTTCAAAATATCATAGCTCCATCCTTCTGTAACGCCTTTTAATATGTACTCTGCCAGCTCCGGATCAGTTTCTTTTGCTACTTTCTCAATCATCTCCATACGGATAGAATAATAATGCTTGAGTATAGCAATTCGCTCAGTAGGGTTTGATACATGACGCGCCTTCCCAAATGCGTTCAATGCCTCACGTCTACTTAACATCCCATTCAGAGAAGAATACGCCTTCTTCCAGATTGGGTATTGCAGACAAAAATGTTTCAATTCGTAATGTCGATGTTTCTCGATCCAGTATGGATTCTTCTCCGATACCTCTGCTCTTATAATATTTCCCATTAGAACATCGCCTCCTTTCAACACTAATTCTAGGTTAAAAGGTCGAAATTGTTAAAACAAAGTCAGTGGAAAAATTTACCATTACAATCTCGGTTTAATGCACTGCTTCTTCCAACGTTTCATTGTTTCCTCGCAAGGGAAATCTTCATAGCCTAAAGTATCTGGACCGATAAGTCCTTCCACTTCTCCATCTATGATATCTGCTTCATAATGCTTGAAAGGATATACATATTCTGAGAGATCTCGATGAATAGTCTTGCACTTAGGACATTTATAGCGCTCTATAGCAACAAGCTTCTTTGAATGATTCTTACCTCTTACGATTCGTTTCACAGTATCGTATCGCTTCAATTTTTCTTTACAGTTAGGGCAGTATTTGTCTATGGTGTTCGCCAACCTTTCATATAATCCGTACTATAACCATATCATTTACCGCCAAAGGAGCACATATACATAAAAAGAGCACCGGTAGATTTTTCCACTAATGCTCTTATAAGTTCAATTCGATTTTCCTTTTTACTACACCATTTACTACACCATTTTTACACCAAAATACGATATTTTGCGATACTTTACGATAGGCATAAAAGCCCGCAAACCCGCATAAATACTGGATTTTTAGGAATTTTTAAACTGCAATGTATATTCTTAACTTTTTCGTAAAGACTTTTATATAAACTTTACAAGGAGGTTTTTATGTTGCCTGTAATTTTACTTATTGTTTTATTTTTTGCATTGCAGCTGCTTGTACTTTTCTGTTGTGTTGCGGCGGGAAATGATCCTTATTCACAGTTTCTTTCAGACGAGGAACAGGTGGAATATCTGGCGCGCTGGAAAAAAGAACATGGATATAAATAATCTTTGATAAGGAAAGGGAAGCACCACAGTTTTCCGTATATTGGTAAGTACCCATAAAGTATTTTCATATATGAAAAAAAGGCAGTGCTTATAACAATACTGCCTTTTTTCATAAAAATCCCTATATGATAATACACACAAGACCGCCTTTACTGTCATTTACGATTTTCTGCATGGTATCCTGAAGCTTCACCTGGCTTTCCTCGCTGATCATGGTCAGCTTGCTGCGGATGCCATCCTGTACCAGCTGTTCAATGGATTTCCCGAAAATATTCGTCTCCCAGATGCTCTCTCCTCTTGCATCGCTTTCTCCAATATAAGTGATCAAGTCTTTTGCCTGCTGCTCCGTACCTACGATCGGAGCAATTTCAGTTTCAATATTTGCTTTGATCATATGAATAGACGGACTCTTTGATTTAATTTTCACACCATATTTATTTCCCTGGCGGATTACAGCCGGCTCTTCCAGCTGAATCTGGGAAAGCTCTGGTACAACTACACCGTAGCCGCTGCTATTTACTGCATCCAGGGCATCTTTAACCTTTACATACTTTTCCTTCATTGCAGCAAGCTCCTTCATCGTATGGATCAGCTCATACTCACTTTCCATGGGAATTCCACTCATATCGCTAAGCATCTTATAGTAATATTTATCATCTATCTGAAGCCGTATCTGAATGGTTCCATCAGAAAGACCTACGTGATCCAGAAGAGTATCCTGTACATAAGGACCTTCCAGTTTTACCGATTCCCTGGTAACATCACGAATGTGTAAAAGCTTCTTCATGCACACTTTAATCTGGGAAAGGATCTGGCTTTTCAATTCGCTGTCTGCAGGCAGCATTTCCACCCATTTGGGAATAAAAAACTGCAGCTGGGTAATGGGAAATTCATATAGGATTTTTTCCAGGAGCAATGCGACATCTTCTTTTTTCAACTGCTCACAGTTAACCGCAACAACTGGTACCTGGTACTTCTTCTGAAGCCCGTTAACCATCTGAGTGGTTTCTTCTTTATAGGGAAACTGAGAGTTTACTACAATGAGAAATGGCTTTCCCTGTGTTTTCAATTCAGCCACAGTCTGTTCCTCGGCCGGAACAAAATTTTCCCTTGCTATTTCTCCAAAGCTTCCATCGGTGGTGATCACAAGACCGATCGTAGAATGTTCCTGGATAACCTTTTCTGTTCCTGCTTTTGCAGCTTCATGAAAGGGGATTGCCCTGGAAAACCAGGGTGTTTTTACCATCCTCTCTTTACCATCCTCAACGTTTCCTCCAGCATCCTTTACAAGAAAACCAACACAATCGATAAGCCGCACTTTCGCCTTCCTGTCTTCGCCAAGATCAACTGATACAGCTTCTTTTGGGATAAATTTGGGTTCCACAGTTGTGATCATTTTTCCGGAACCACTTAATGGAAGCTGGTCCCTGACCTCTTTCTGCATTTTTTCATCCATTCCGGGCAAAGCCACCAGTTCCATAAATCTGCGGATAAATGTTGATTTTCCTGTACGGACAGGGCCTACAACGCCTATGTATATATCGCCTCCGGTTCTGGCCTGTATATCACGGTAAACCTGAAAATTTTCCATACAAAAAAGCCCTCCTGCCTGATTATTTAAAGGTCTGCAAGATTTGTTTACAGCGTAATGCTTATACTCTTCCTCTAAATAATATGCAGTCGGGCTTTTTATTATACTTGTACATCGAAAATTAAGTTTCTGCTATATTGACGCAGCCGCTTTCCAGAGCCTTTTCAAATGCGCTCTAGCGCACCATATTATAGCTAGCTCCACGCTATTGTGCTTCAAGATCAATAGAAATCATTGTGCAGCAATTTGTGCTCTTTGCCTTTAAGTAGTCCCTGATACAGTTCCAGAACCATAGGGTTCTCATCAGATTTCTTGATCAGCATAGTATTGTCAGCATTATACAAACCTTTCGCTCTTGCAGCTTTGGTTCTGTCACCGGCCCGTACCGGCTGACCACCACCCATAATACAGCCACGGCGGCATGCCATTACTTCAATGAGATGATAGTTTGCTTCGCCGTTCTTTACACGTTCCATAACGGTTCTTGCATTGGCAAGACCACTGGCCACACATACATTGATATCCATTCCCTTGTATGGAACTGTGAATTCTTTGATTCCCTCATCTCCACGGACACCACACTCAGAAATCTCCTGCATGGTCTCCTTGGAATGATCCGGGCTTAAGCGGCGGAGAACCGCCTCTGTAACACCGCCGGTAACTCCAAAAATAACACCTCCGCCAGAGCCAAATCCAAATGGCATATCACATGCTTCAGGCTCTAACTGTGCAAAATCAAGGCCAAAGTTATCGATCATGCGCAGCAGCTCTGTGGTTGTAATTACAATATCCGTATCCTGTTTCTCATCAGTAAAACTGTTCGGACGGATTGCCTCAGCCTTCTTGGCTGTACATGGCATAATAGATACCATAACGGTCTTTTTACCCTTGGCATTCTCCGGATCACGGAAGTATTCTTTAATAACTGCAGACATCATTCCCTGTGGGGATCTGCAGGTAGACAAATTCGGGATATAATCCTTATACTGGTCTGTAATAAATTTCACCCATGCAGGGCAACAGGAGGTAAGAAGTGGAAGCTTCTCCCCCTTCTCAACTCTTTTTAGAAATTCAGCTGACTCCTCCATAATAGTAAGATCGGCGCTGAAAGTAGTATCATAAATCTCGTCAAATCCCATTCTGTGGAGTGCATTGACAATTTTGCCCATTACGCTCCGTCCCTTCGGAAGACTGTAATGATCACCTACCGCAACACGAACTGCCGGCGCAATCTGTGCTACTACACGTACATCCGGATCTGCAAGAGCTTCCCAGACTTCATCCATATGCGTCTTAATGGAAATGGCACCTGTCGGACAATATACACGGCACTGTCCGCAGTTTACGCACTGGGTTTCTGCGATTTTCTTATTAAATGCAGGAATTACAATAGCCTCTGTTCCACGGTATGCAAAGTTCAATGCTCCGATTCCCTGAAGCTCCTCGCAGGCACGGACACAGTCACCACAGAGGATACATTTGTTCGGGTCACGGATCAGAGATGGTGAACTGTCATCAATCTCATACTGCTCTCTTGTATTCTGAAAACGGATGTTATGTACTCCAAGACGGTGAGCCAGCTCCTGAAGCACGCATTCTCCACTCTTTACACAGGTTGTACAGTCACGGCAATGTGCTGCGAGAAGCAGTTCCACAATCAGTTTCCTGTATTTTTTGATCTTACCTGAGTTTGTATAAATTACCATTCCATCCCTTGGCTCCTCAGAACAGGAAGCGAAGGTTCTTCCTCTGTCATCCTCTACTGTGCACAGACGACAGGCTCCAAAAGTGGAAACCTCTGAGTGATAACAAAGTGTAGGAATATTAATGCCTGCCTTGCGGATTACGGTCAGGACATTTTTTTCATCTGTAAATTCGACTTTTCTGCCGTCAATCGTCATTGTACCCATAATCTGTCCTCCCTACATTTCCACATATATTGCATCAAAGTTACAGTTGTCCTTACAGCTGCCGCACTTGATGCATACATCATTATTAATATGATAAGGTGATTTGATCTTGCCGGAAATTGCCCCGGCAGGACAGTTCTTGGCACATTTTCCGCAGCCAATACAGAATTCCGGATTAATGCGGAACTGACGGAGTGCTGTGCAGACCTTGGCCCGGCACTTCTTGTCCCGGATATGCTCTTCGTATTCCTCGCGAAAACGCTTCATGGTACTGAGGACAGGAAGAGGTGCACTCTTTCCAAGTCCGCAAAGAGCCATGCTCTGAACCATTTTGGCAAGTTCTTCCAGCTCGTCAAGATCAGACATCTCCCCATTGCCTGCTACAATCTTCTCCAGGATCTCCAGCATACGCTTGGTACCCTCACGGCATGGAACGCATTTTCCACAGCTCTCCCGCTGGGTAAAGCTCATGAAGAAACGGGCAACCTCTACCATACAGGTATTCTCATCCATGACAACTAGACCGCCTGATCCCATAATAGCATCAAGCTTCTTTACAGAATCAAAATCAAGAGGAGCATCCAGCTGGTCTTCTACAAGACATCCGCCAGATGGTCCGCCAATCTGAACGCCTTTAAATGCAGCGCCACTCTTCAGACCGCCGCCAATATCATAAATAATCTCACGAAGTGTTGTTCCCATTGGAACTTCAATAAGACCTGTATTCTCAATTGCTCCGGTCAGGGAGAAGGTCTTGGTTCCCGGGCTTCCCTCTGTTCCAATGGTGTGGAACCAGTCAGCACCCTGTATGATAATCTTCGGAACATTTGCGTAAGTCTCAACGTTATTTAATACAGTTGGCTTGCCCCACAGACCTTTCTCAACAGTACGAGGCGGTTTTACACGAGGCATACCTCTGTTTCCCTCAATGGAAGAGGTAAGGGCAGAACCTTCACCACATACGAAAGCTCCTGC
>OHDQ01000116.1_pt1 | contig 42484 bp, 41 predicted proteins | sample 1606421 | NCBI WGS metagenome assembly OHDQ01 (sample SAMEA3879589, study PRJEB24766) | human gut metagenome | biome: human-associated habitat; feature: feces | place: USA | collected 1985/1987
GCCTCCTTTCGTTGTATTCCCTACAAATAGGATAGCACATTTTGTTGAAGTTTCTTTATATTTTATTTTATCTAGCACAACAAGTAAATTTAAGAATAATCAAGAGGGGATGGCTATGTATAAGAGAGAATATGAAGGCTGGATGAAACATATGGATTTTATCTTAATTGATATGCTTTGCTTACAGCTTGCTTTTTGGTTCGCTTACGTGATTCGAAATCACGATATCAATCCTTATACAGTTTTGGTGTATCGTAATATAGCACTTTATATTGAACTGGTAGATGTCATAGTGATTTTTTCCATAGGAACCTTAAAAGGTGTACTAAGAAGAGGGCATTATAAGGAGTTTTTAATTACTGTCAAACATACAGTGGTCGTGGAAGCATTGGCATTGTTATATTTGTTTGTATTTCAAAGAAGTGAAGATTTTTCAAGAAGTGTCATGTTATATTTGACATTGCTGTATCCTCTTTTTTCCTATTTTACAAGGGAACTATGGAAAGCTTTCTTGAAAAAAAAGGAAAATCTTGTGGCAGGCCAGTCACTGCTTCTAGTTACGTCATCGGATATAGCAAAAAATGTAGTGGATAATGTTAGGAAACATAACTATGCTGGGTATTATCTGGTAGGAATTGTCTTATTAGATCAAGATATGACGGGGAGAAAAATCTGTGGGCTACCAGTAGTAGCAAATGTAAAAACAGTACCTATATATGTGTGTCAAAAGTGGGTGGATGAAGTATTGGTGATTCCCTCTGAGACAACACCTTATCCAGGGGAATTGATGAAGCAGTTGGAAGAAACAGGTGTTACGGTTCATATGAATTTGACAAAAACTGTGAATGAACCTGGAAAAAAGAAGTTTGTAGAAAAAATAGGAGATTATACAGTTTTAACCACTAGTATGAACTATGCTACAGCTGGAGAATTACTGATAAAACGGTTAATGGATATTGTGGGTGGATTGGTAGGATGTTTACTGACAGGCATTATATTTTTATTTATTGCCCCAGTAATTTATGTTAGTTCACCAGGTCCTATTTTCTTCTCACAAGAACGTGTAGGGGAAAATGGGAAACGTTTTAAAATCTATAAATTCCGCAGTATGTATATGGATGCTGAGGCGAGAAAAGCAGAACTTATGAAAGAAAATAAGTTGAGCGATGGAAAAATGTTCAAGATGGACTTTGACCCAAGGGTTATTGGGAATAAAATTCTTCCAGATGGAAGAAAGAAAACCGGTATTGGAGATTTTATTCGAAAAACAAGTTTAGATGAATTTCCACAGTTTTTTAATGTTTTAAAGGGAGATATGAGTATAGTAGGAACAAGACCACCTCTGCCTGGGGAGGTAAATCTCTATGAGTTGCATCACAGGGCAAGGTTAGCTATTAAACCAGGAATCACAGGTATGTGGCAGGTGAGCGGAAGAAGTGATATCACGGATTTCGAGGAAGTGGTAAGACTAGATAAGGAATATATCAGTAACTGGAATATTGGTTTGGATATCAAGATTCTGTTTAAGACAGTGTTGGTGGTGTTTAAGAGAGATGGGTCGGTGTAAAGGGAAAGAGATGGAAGATAGAAAATTAAAAATAGCAATGCTGGGGCATAAACGAATTCCCTCCAGAGAGGGTGGAATTGAAATTGTTGTTGAAGAATTATGTACAAGAATGGCAGAACTGGGACATGATGTTACTTGCTATAATCGAAAGGGACATCATGTCAGTGGAAAAGATTTTGATAATGAAGTTTCTGATACTTATAAGGGAATTAAAATTAAAAATGTTTTTACCATAGATAAGAGAGGCATTGCTGCTATGACCGCTTCTGTGACAGGTGCTATTGCAGCAGCTTTCGGAAAATTTGATGTGGTGCACTTTCATGCAGAAGGACCATGTGCAATGCTATGGCTGCCTAAGCTCTTTAGAAAACGTTGCATTGCAACCATCCATGGGTTAGACCATCAGAGAGCAAAGTGGGGAAAACTTGCCAGTACCTATATTATGCTGGGAGAAAAATGTGCGGTAAAGTTTGCAGACGAGATTATTGTGCTAAGTGAAGGTGTCCAAAAGTATTTCATGGATACCTATGGACGGAAAACACAGTTTATTCCCAATGGTGTGAATAGACCTGTTCTGAGAAAGGCGGACATTATAAAAGAAAAGTTTGGTCTTGAAAAGGACAGTTATCTTCTTTTTCTGGGAAGATTAGTACCGGAGAAGGGAATTCGCTATCTGATTGAGGCTTTTAAACAGGTGCAGACAGATAAAAAATTGGTCATTGCCGGAGGAAGCTCTGATACAGAGGAGTTTGCAGCTGAATTAAAAGAATTAGCGAAAAATGATGCAAGGATTCTTTTTACTGGTTTTGTACAGGGAGACGAATTAGATGAACTTTATAGTAATGCATATCTGTATGTACTTCCTAGTGATTTAGAAGGGATGCCGCTTAGTCTACTGGAGGCCATGAGTTATGGTAATTGCTGTTTAGTATCAAATATAGAAGAGAGCACATCTGTTGTTGAAGATAAGGCGTTTGTATTTAAAAAAAGTGATATAATTGATTTACAAAACAAATTGCAGGAAATCTGTGATAGGAAAGAACAGGTAGAAAAATATAAAAATGAAGCAGCAGATTATATATGTGAAAAATATAATTGGGATGATATTGTGAAAAGAACTTTAATGTTATATAAGAAATAGTGCAAATATTAACTTCTACGAATAATAGTCATTTTTAGTTTAAATGAGTAAACAAGATAGAAATGGAAGCTAGTAGAATATTGAAGAATAGTAGATAGCTTGACAATCAAATTACTCTATACTATACTTTATAGGAAAACAAACAGAAAATATTTGAAATAGAGTTTTAGAAAGAGAAAGTGAGCGATTGGAGATTTTTTTTAGTTAATAATCTCCTCTAACCGAACGCAGGTAGTAAGATGTACATAGTGAAAACGCCGGAAAAATAGCGTATTTACGGTACTTTTCAAGAGATGAGTGAGGCTGCGAGAGCGGTTTTTATCTCAGAACCTGTTTTCGGTAACAGCAGATGATTTTATCATAAGGACTTTCAGTATCGCTACCTGCGTTTGTATAGAACACTCTGGTTTATGAACAACACATTGGAAGTGCTTCATCTGAACAGAGGTAGTGAAATAGAACATAAAATAAGGAGAAATACAACGTGAGGACGCTGATTTTGAATAAGCAATTCTGTTTAAGAAGAGTGATGTGGAAGATTTGAAAGATAAACTGCAGCAACTGTGCGATTGTCTGGAAGAAGTAAAAAAGTATAAGGATGAAGCAACAGAGTTTATATGTAAGAAGTATAACTGGGATGCGATTGCGGAAGAAACGCTGGAGTTGTATAGATAAAATCAGTGGAGAGGAACAGAAATATGATACGAGTATTACATTCTGTCAGTAATATGGATAGAGCTGGTATTGAGACTATGCTTATGAATTATTACAGACATATGGATAGAGATAAAGTACAGTTCGATTTTTTGTGTAATAAGAAAAAACCGGGTGCGTATGATGAGGAAATCGTTTCTATGGGTGGAAGAATATTTCATACACCAGGCTTAAACCCTGCTAAATATCCAAAGTATCTACAATATATGAAGGGGCTGTTTGTAGAACACCCGGAATACAAAATCGTTGAGGCGCATAATGGTGCATTAGGCGTATATGCATTACACGCAGCTAAAACAAATAAAGTGCCAGTGCGGATATTTCATGCACATGGTGCGAGTATAACAAAGGATTGGAAGTTACCAATAAAGTTGGTGTGCAAGGCATTGCTGCCATCCAATATGAATTATCATTTTTCATGTGGTATTGCAGCGGCTAGATGTTACTTTGGAGAAAAAGTTGTAGAAAGAAACGATTATGAATTGATTCCTAATGCAATAGAGGTGAATCGGTTTGTTTTCGACCCAACGATAAGAAATAGAATTCGACATGACAATCATTTGGAAAACAAACATATCGTTGGTCATGTCGGACGCTTTATGTCTCAGAAGAATCACACGTTCTTACTGGATATTTTTGCTGAGGTTTCAAAAAGAGATTCATTAGCACATCTTGTGCTGCTGGGTGACGGTGAGCTGATGGATGCCATGAAAGAGAAAGCAAGCAATCTTGGAATAAAAGATCGAGTGACGTTTGTCGGAAATGTAGGTAATGCGAACGAATGGTATCAGGCATTTGACTGCTTTGTACTGCCATCGGTATGGGAGGGCCTCCCTGTTGTTGGCGTTGAGGCTCAAACGGCAGACCTGCCATGTGTTTTTTCTTCCGCTGTAACACGCGAGATTGGTCTGTCAGAACGTGCAAAATTTATCCCGCTTACAGAAGAAATCTCGACTTGGGCAACTGAAATTTGTAATGCCCTAAAGCAGAGTGTACGCAATGATAACACGAAGTTGATAACGGGACATCACTACAACATTGAAATTGAGGCAAAGAAATTGCAGGAGCGATATTTACAGCTGGCTGGAGAAGTGGAATGAAAATAGGAATTTTAACACATCATTACATCAATAACTTTGGAGCATTTTTACAGGCGTATTCACTACAGGAAGCACTAAAGGAACTGTATCCACAAGATGAAGTCTTTGTTATTGATTGTTTGAATGTAAAGCATTTTGTTATAAACGTAGGCGGGTGGTTTCGTTTCTATAGAAAAAAAGAAAATCTGAGCGGATGGTTGGAAAAAATTCGGTTACCACTGACATTTGCAAAAGCTCGAAAAAAATATTTGAACCTTACAAAAGTATGTTATACAGCAAAGGATATCGAATCACTAAACCTAGATTATGTAGTTGTTGGTAGTGATGAGGTATGGAACTACCGTGAAACCAAAGGAAATGCCAAGGTTAAATTTGGTGTCGGTTTAGATAATGAAAGGCTGGTTGCTTATGCCCCAAGTGTTGGCCAAACAGATGCTTCTGATATTCCGGATTATGTTTATGAAGGAATAAAAAAGTTTAAGGCAGTATCTGCAAGAGATTTACTTACAGAGGAATTAGCGGGGAAAATACGTGATGAAAGAATTCCAAGAGTGGTGGATCCTACTTTTTTAGCGGAGATACCGGTTGAAGAAGTTTCAAAGGTAAAGAAACCATACATTCTATTCTATTATTGCGATGGATTTCCTGAGAATGAAAAGAAAAAAATACTGGAATATGCAAATAAAAATGGAATGATGGTGTATGGAGCGGGTGAATGTGATAAAGCATATTCTGCTACTACCGTTAATTTGACGCCTTTCCAATGGGTATGGATGTTCAAAAATGCTTCCTATGTAGTAACAGGTACATTCCATGGAGCGGTTTTTTCTATGTTGAATCACAGACAATTTGCCTGCTATTTAGTAAATCCGAGCAGAATTAGGAAAGTCACCTCTTTATTAAAAGAGTTTGGACTTGAAAAACGCAGATGTGATGCAAACGCAGAACAAATTCTTGAGACATTAAATGAAATAATTGATTATAACTCAGTAGAGAAGAAGTTTGACTTGCGTCGATCTGAGAGCAAACAATTTCTAACAGAATTCATTACGGAATAATTATAAGATATGATTTAGTAGTTGTATCTAAAGGGAGGAAGAGGCAAGGTGGAAATCGTATTATTTGATAATAAAGTCAACTGTTGTGCATGTGGAGCTTGCATGAGTATTTGCCCTAAAGGTGCAATTACTATGATAGAGGATGAGTATGGATTCCTATATCCTGAAATAAATAAGGAGTTATGTATTAAATGTGGTGTCTGCAAAAAGGTATGCGCATATCAAAATATATCTCCTACAAAAAGACCTTTAAAAGCTTTTGCAGCAGTGAATAAGAACAAAGAACAATTGATGAAATCGGCTTCAGGTGGCGTGTTTTCAGCTCTGGCAACAAATGTTTTAAACAAAGGAGGCGTTGCTTTCGGTGCAACATTGACGTTCGAGGATGGACATGCAATACCTAAGCATATCGCAATTGATCATGTAGAACAACTTCCGTTGTTGCAGGGTTCAAAATATGTACAAAGTTCTATTGGAGATACATATAAACAAGCAAAAATGTATCTACAAGAAGGACGCCTGGTTCTGTTTTCTGGAACTCCGTGCCAAATTGGTGGATTGTACGGGTATTTAGGAAAAGACTATGAAAATTTGATTACTATTGATGTAATCTGTCACGGTGTACCGAATGCAAAAATGTTCGATGATTATCTCCAAAACGAACGAATAAAGAGAAAAGCGCAGTCAGTTATCGGATATTCCTTTAGAGACAAGAAAAAAGGTTGGGGAATGAACGGACGTTTAGATCTACAGTTTGCAGATAAAAAAGTAAAAAGTTTCTATATTCCAGCAAGGCTCGCCTCATATAACACACTGTTTTTAGATGGAGACACATATAGAGAAAACTGCTATTCATGTAAATATGCTGGTGCGCTTCGCCCAGCGGACTTAACGATTGGTGATTATTGGGGAATTGAGGTAGAGCATCCAGAATTGTTAAAGAAAAAGCAATATGAGGAACGCTATGGGATTTCATGCATACTTGCAAATACAGATAAAGGTATCATGGTATGTGAAGGAATAAATAACCAAATACTGGCTGAATCAACTTTTGAAAAAGTGTCTAATAAAAACGGTCAATTGAAAGAGCCTTCAAGGAAATCAATTAAACGGGATTATGTTCTTGATTTATATACTCAAAATGGTTATAGGAATTTGGATATGTGGTTTCAGAATAGTTATCGAAGACAAATCATGGTACATTCGGTTTATAATGTTTTGCCTAGGACGATTCGAGCTAAGATTAAACGGTTGTTGAAGTAGCTGTAAATACAAAATAGTAGGATGGGAAAATGAAAAATAGTGATTTAATAAGTATTATTGTACCTGTTTATAATGTTGAGAAGTATCTGAAACGTTGTATGGATACATTGCAAAATCAAACTTATGAGAACATTGAAATCATTTTAGTAGATGATGGATCGCCAGATGATTGTCCACAGCTTTGCGATGAGTATGCCAGAAAAGATTCGAGAGTCAAAGTAATACATAAATCGAATGAAGGGCTAGGCATGGCTAGAAACAGTGGCTTTGAAATTGCAACTGGATCATATATTGTTTTTGTTGACTCTGACGATTATGTGACAGAGGATATGTGTGAAAAACTGTATTCAGCAACTATTTTATATAATGCAGATGTTGTCTATGGTGGAGTATATTATGATAACAATGGTAAGGTAAAGTGCGAAAATAATACTTTTAAAGAAAAAATTTGGCAAGGGGATGAAGTAAGAAGCTTTTTGTTGGATTTAATTGCAACCGAACCAAATGTAAAGCGAGATACAGTTATGGAAGTATCTGTGTGGAAAGCTATGTTTAAAAGGACTTTATTTGATAAATATAATATTAGATTTGAATCAGAAAGAAAATACATTTCAGAAGATGTCATTTTTGATATTGATTATATTTCGAAAGCACAGTGTGTTGTTTGGATTGCCAGTCCTGTATATTATTACTGTGTTAACCCAGATTCATTATCGAAAACATTTCGAACAGATCGTTTTCAGAAAGTTAAGGTTTTATATCAAGAGATTAAACGTAGATTGATGCCATTCTATGATTCAAAAGTTATAGAATTAAGAAGTGATCGTTTTCTAATAGCAAGAGCAAGGACAAATGCAAAACAAATAATACACCATAGAAGTGTTATTGGTAAGAAATCAATGAGGCAAGGGTTGAAAGCAATTTGCTGTGATAATGAGTTACAAATTGTTTTAGATAGATATCCTATTATTAAATTGCCGATAAAGTATGGGATAATTGCTTGGTGTATGAAGTATAAACTTTATTTTTTTATTGAAATAATATTGGGGGGAGATGTGAAAAGCTAATGTTTACAAATTCAAGATCAATTAAGTACGCAAAACTTATGATGTATGCAATACCATCGGCAAAAAAAAGGACAAATTGGCTGAAGAAGAAAAATGTATTTTATAATATGGGAAATGATTGTTACTACCATACCAGAGACATTCCAGCAGAGCCATATTTGTTGTCAATTCATAATAATGTGCGAATTGCGGCGAATGTGCGTTTTATAACACATGATACAATTTCATTGGTAATTGATAATATACCAGAGTATTATCAAGAACATGGTAGAATGAAGTATTTTATTGGTTCTATTGAAGTTTTTGATAATGTTATGATTGGTGCAAATACAACAGTTTTATATAATGTAAAAATAGGTCCTAACGCGATAGTGGCTGCGGGGAGTGTTGTGACTAAAGACGTTCCACCAAATACAGTTGTCGGAGGAAATCCAGCAAGAGTGATTTGCTCATTTGATGAGTTTGTTGAGAAAAGATATAAGGTACTGGAGCACTGGGTAGAAAAAACGGATGGAATTAACCAAGTACTCGAATTTTTTTGGAAAGATAGGTGAGAAGTTGTCATTATTATTTGTTGTGACTATGGCTGTTGCGTTTACAAATATGTTTAATGGGGAATTAGTACCATTTTACATTAAATATGTAATGGCAATTATTTGGATTGGATTTTGGTTATATGATATCGGCATTTATAGAATGAGAATTGAGAGGATTAGTAAAAGAGTCATAAGGCAGTATTGTATGCCGTATTTTGTAATTGCAATCTGGTCGTTGGTTATCTGGTGTATAGATAGGCCCAGTGGATTTTCATTTGCAAATGTATCTAGAATGTTGAGTAATACGTTATATATTTGCTTGACATATTTAGCAGCTGTAGCAGGTGCCCATTTCTTTGGGAGGCGCGCAATAAGATTATCAGTTTGTGCTATGGGACTAAGTACAGTTGTGAACTTACTATATGTAATCAGCCATAGAGGAGTAAACTTATTTGTTGAATATATTTCAACCGTATTTGATGCAGCGGAATATGCGTTTGAATCTCCAATGTACAATTTTTCATTAGCGTTGGAAACACAGGATATTGCGATGGCATCAGGATTTTACATTATTTATTATATTCTATTCGATAAAGTTGATAAAAAGAAGAATAGATATCTGTATGCGTTAATTTGTGTGTTGTGTGCTTATATAGGATTTAAAAGAACTACGCTGTTAGGTATTGTGGTGTCAGTTGCCCTTATATGGTTAGTAAACTGGAAAGGGATAAATTTTAAATACGTAATAAATACGGTAGGAATTGGATTTATTGGGGTAGCACTAATTTTTATAGTAATGGTTAAGTCGGATACTTTTTCAACAATTATTGGTCTGCTAGGTGTGGATGCGAATGGACGAATTACCATATACTCAATGTTGGCAAAGTATTATGAACTTTCGCCGTTCTATCTTGGCAAAGGATTTTTGTATGTAGATAAAACAATGTATGATTCTATAGGATTTGTTGCGCATAGCGTAATTGTGAAAATGTATGCGGAAATAGGAAGTATTCCATTTTTAATATGGATGTATCACTATCTTGTCAAGATTCCTCGAATAATCCTGAATAATGATGAACTGGAAAGTAGTAAGGTTGCCTTTGTGACTACATTGTATTTGTTTACTACATTTTTTATGGAAAATACAATGTCACTATTTTGCATACAGTATTCTTATTTGCTAATACCATTAGCGATGAATTACCCAGAAGATGGAATTATTAAAAAACGCAGAATTGTATTAAATAAATAATTGAGGTATAAGTAAGGTATGAGCGAAAGTAGAACAAATAATTCAATTAAAAATGCAGCAACAGGAATAATATATAAATTAATAGGCATATTCTGTCCATTTATTATTCGAACTGTAATGATTCGAAAACTAGGTGCTGAGTATTTGGGATTAAATAGCTTGTTTACCTCAATTTTACAAATGCTTTCTCTATCAGAACTTGGAATTGGAAATGCAATGGTATACAGTATGTATAAACCGATTGCTGAGAAAGATACAAAAAGAGTATGTGCGTTACTATCACTATATCGGAAATATTATAGGTATATAGGCGTTGTTATACTGATTTTGGGATTAGTGATATCACCTTTTTTAGAATATTTTATAAAAGGATCGTATCCGGCAGATATTAATATACATGTTTTATATTTTATATATTTAGGTAACACAGTAATCAGTTATTTTTTATTTGCATATAAAAAATCAATCTTGGATGCAACACAGAAAGTGAGCATTGAAAATTGTATTCAGACTGTATTAACGACTATTATGTATGTGTTACAAATAGCAGCGTTGTTTTTTACTCGGAATTATTATGTATATATTGTATTTCTTCCATGCACTACCTTTTTGGTAAACATTATTCGGTATGTTACAGTTAATAAAATGTATCCACAATATGTTTGCAGTGGTACGGTGGAAAAAGGTTTTATTGATGACCTGAAGTTGAAAATAAAAGCTCTTATAGGACATAAAATAGGTGCAAATGTTATTTGGTTTTCAGATAGTATTGTTATTTCTACGTTTTTAGGACTTAATGTTTTAGCAATTTATAGCAATTATTATTATATTATGAATGCAATAATTGGTCTTTTAGCCATAGTGTATAATTCAATTCTTGCGAGTGTAGGAAATAGTCTAGTTACAGAAAAGGAAGAAAAAAATTATCTTGATTTTAAAAATTTGAATTTTGGAAATACCTGGATAGTTGCATGGTGTAGTATTTGCTTGGTGTGTATGTATCAACCATTCATGGAGTTATGGATGGGGAAAAACCTGATGTTTCCAATGGAAATCGTAGTACTATTTGCAGTGTATTTCTATACGTGGATGTTCAATAAAGTTGCTAATACATATATGAATGCAGCAGGTTTATGGTCAGAAGCTTTTTGGAAGCCGTATGTTAGTTCAATCATAAATTTGTTGTTGAACATTATATTAGTAAATATTATTGGAATCGCTGGAGTTCTTATTTCAACTATTGTTGCGTCTGTATTTATTGAGACACCGTGGGAGTCTTCTGTACTTCATAGGTGTTTATTCAAAAGAAAAGCGATAACGTACTATAAACAGCTTATTGTTAGTGTAATGTTCACAGCTTTTTCTGGAGGAATTACATATAAAATATGCCAGTTGATTATGGTTGATAATTTGATTGGAACATTAATTATAAGATTATTAATTTGTTTAAGTATTCCAAATATAATTTTCATAGTACTTTTTCATAATACTGAAGAGTTTATTTATATAATAAGTAAACTTAAACGAATCGTTTGTAGATGGTGCAAATAAAAAACTGGGAGACAAAATAATGAAAAATATATGTATTATTACGCAATGTTCATTACCTGTTCCGACTGTTAAAGGTGGGGCTGTAGAAACATTAGTAGAATTTATTTTGAAGCAAAATGAAATTAAAGGTAAATATAATTTCACAGTGATAAGTGTTGCTGATGATTCAGCAAAAAAAATAGCTACCCAATATAAACATGCTGATTTTGTGTGGATTCCCCTTCAAAATAAAACATTTAATAAGGGTTTAATGCTATGTTATAGGATTTTGAAACATCTTGGAGTGTATATTCCTTTTTCATTAGAGTTTCGGCAAGCGATAAAGACTCTAAAAACAATAAAGGAACACGATTTATATCTTTACGAGGCGGGTCCAACCACACAACTATTAGCATTAGCAAAAATAGTTCCGAAGGAAAAATTACTTGTGCATTTGCATTGGGATGGGATGGGAAATAAAAGAAAAGACCGTTGTTTCTCATATTTATTACCAGTTAGCGATTATATTGGCGAGCGCTGGTGTTTATCTAGTGGATGCCTGAAGAACAAAATTATGCCATTATATAATTGTACTAATATAGATCTATTTCAAAAAAAGATAAGCGATGTAGAAAAACATGATTTACGAAAACAATTTAATATACCTGAAGAAAATAAAATTGTTATCTTTATAGGTAGAATAGTTGAAGAAAAAGGAATCAAAGAATTGTTGAAGGCTTTTCAGTTGCTTGAACACGAAAATGTAACATTGTTAGTCATTGGTAGTGCAAATTTTGGAGCTAAAACACGTACCCCATATGAAGTTGAGGTTGAAAAAGTTATACAGCAATCCAATAAATCAATTGTATTTACAGGATTTGTTCATCAAACAGAGTTGTATAAATATTATAACATAGCAGATCTTGCGGTAATGCCCAGTATGTTTCAAGATCCTGCACCACTTGTATGTATTGAAGCTCAAGCAACTGGTACACCGTTGATAGCTACAGATGTTGGAGGAATTAAAGAATATGCAGATGAAAAGGGTGTAATTCTTATAAAAAAAGATGGTAATTTAATTCCAAATCTGGCTAAAGCAATTGATGGTATCTTAGATGATCCGATTAAAGCAGCTCAAATGGGTAGATATTGTGAAGAACATGCCCAACAATTTGACGTAAAGAAGTACTACGATAACTTTTCAAGGATTATTGATGAAATACTGAAGTCAAATTGACTTCTAGAAAAAATTAGGTTATCAAATATGAGGTTTAAAAATTACTCTAACGTTTGATGTGAAGGGGAGTGAAAAATATGCATTTGAAAGAACTGCTTAGAGATGTCCGATCGTTACCTAAAACGATATATTTTAATTATAAGGTATTACCGTTAAAAGACGCAGTTAGACTACCATTCTATGTAGATTGTGACATTAGATTTGGACGATTATGCAAAGGCGTTGTTCAAATTCCAGTGGGGTGTAAAAGATTCCAAATTAAGTTAGGAAAGCGTGCTTTGGATGATGTCCCTGAAACTACAAAAGGATTTGTTTCGATGGCAATGAATTCTAAAATTATTTTTAGTGGTGAAGCAGAGTTTGCATATGGAATTATATTAAATGTATTAAACAATGGGTCAATAATTATTGGTGACGGTTTTTATTGTAATAAAAATTGTTCTATTGTCAGTAGTCAGAAGATCATGATAGGAAATAATGTACTAATGGGGTGGAATGTCAGTATAAGAGATAATGATGGTGGCACACATAAAATATATGTTAATGGAATGGTGAAGGACAGTGAGGCTGGGATTCACATTGCCGATCATTGTTGGTTATGTGCTAATTCTACAGTTCTAAAAGGCGTGACACTTGCTTCCGATATAGTTGTAGCATATGATTCATGCGTAACCAAATCATTTCCTGATTCCAACATAATTATAGCAGGAAGCCCGGCAACAGTGGTGCGTAGAAATGTGATGTGGGAGAGATAGTTATTTGGAAGTTATGTTGAGGTATTGGCCAAAGAAGGACAAAAGAAGATAGTTAATTTTGGTGTGAATATTCTTGTGCGATGAAATCGCACTTCCGGAAATTTGGGAATCAGATGTCCGGAAGTGGAAATCACCTATGTAATTATGCGAGTTTACTCGCGTAATGCTTTATCCAAGCCATATACCTCACGCATTGATTTATCGTAAGCGCTTAATAAAACCGTGGTTAGACTTCACCCCAGCCTCCGTGGTAAACTTTTAAGCTGAAGTGAAAATTCAAAACTTGAGCCGCCTAATGTTCAAGTTTTCAGAGTTTTGAAAGTTTTCAGAGTCACTTTGCAAAAAGCAGATTGACTCAGCGGCGGAGGATTAGCCATGAAAATATCGGAAGCAAGACGTCAGGTCATGCTTCAGCAGTGGACCGAACTCATCCAGGAGCAAAAAGCCAGCGGCATGAAAGTCAACGCAATGAAAGATGGTAAAAAGTACATGGAAGAACTCGGTAACAAAAAATAATTTATGCTTTTGTAATTTTAGATGAAAGAGAGAAAAGATGAACACAACATTACTTATCATGGCGGCCGGAATCGGCAGCCGTTTCGGAACAGGAATTAAACAGTTGGAGCCGGTTGATGATGCTAACCATATCATCATGGACTACTCAATTCATGATGCAATTGAGGCTGGATTCAACCATGTAGTATTTATCATCCGTAAGGATATCGAGAAGGAGTTCAAAGAGGTCATCGGTAATCGCATTTCCTTCATTTGTTCTTCTCATAATGTAACTGTGGATTACGCTTTCCAGGACATTAACGATATTCCGGGAACTCTGCCGGAAGATCGTACAAAACCTTGGGGAACCGGTCAGGCCGTGCTTGCAGCGAAGGACGTAATTAAAACTCCGTTCATCGTCATTAACGCAGACGATTACTATGGCAAGGAAGGCTTCAAGGCCGTACATGAGTATCTGGTGAATGGTGGCAAGTCCTGCATGGCAGGTTTTGTGCTGAAGAACACGCTGTCTGATAATGGTGGTGTGACCCGTGGCATCTGCAAGATGGATGAGAATGGAAGTTTGACTGAGGTTGTGGAAACCAAGAACATCGTAAAGACTGCGGATGGGGCAGAAGCAGATGGCGTGTCTGTGGATGTTGACTCTCTGGTATCCATGAACATGTGGGGTCTGACTCCAGATTTCCTTACTACATTGGAAGAAGGTTTCAAAAAGTTCTTCGAGAAGGAAGTGCCGGATAATCCTCTGAAAGCAGAGTATCTGATTCCTATCTTCATTGGTGAATTGCTGGAGCAGGGTAAAATGTCCGTGAAGGTTCTGAAAACCAACGATACCTGGTATGGCATGACCTATCACGAGGATGTCGCAGCAGTAAAGGACAGCTTCAAGAAGATGCTGGCGGATGGCATGTACAAGGCTGACCTGTTCAGTGATCTGTAAACGACGATGAAAGAAACGATCGATTTACTCGGAAAGATCTTCACAAACATTTTAACTGCTCTTTATGAGCCATTTGGATTCTCGCTCTTGCTTTCTTTTCTTGCTATGTTTTTCTACCTGTATGCGTATGAGCCAATACATGCTGGCAAAGGCTGGAAGAGTGCCATAGTGACCTGGTATCAGAAATTCAAAGAGAGTGTGTTCTTTCGGAAGTTGTTTTTCTTATTTTTGGTGACCTCACTTATTCTGTTCCGAACCCTGTTAAACCGGAACCTATGGATGAATCCTTTATCTGATGTTATGGACGGCTGGGGCATCTGGGAGACAGTGAATGGCGAACAAAAGCTGACCACCAAGTGTATTGAGAACGTAATTATGATGGTGCCGTTTTCAGCAGTAGTGATGTGGACATTCGGAGAGAAGATTGGAAACGGCTGGAAGAAGATACTGTGGCAAAGCGGGAAGATAGCGTTTGGCTTTTCTTTGATAATAGAGATGCTGCAGTTACTCCTGCGGCTCGGGACGTTTCAGCTATCTGACATCTTCTACAACACAGTCGGCGGAGTGCTAGGCGGGTTATTGTACTGTGTGGCGATGAAGGCAAGAAAGCGTCTGTAAAACTGGATGAAATTGTGATATACTGGGAGCGGTAGCTCCCTACGCTGCTCTGATAATCACACACCTCTTCGTGGTGAGCAGCAGGCAACAATCTTATGGTCGGCTGAGATGTGAAGGAATAACAATGAGAGATAGAAGGTGAAAAGTATGGAGGTTAGAGAAGTTTCTCGACTACTTGATTCAATGTGTTGGCAAAAAGTGCATCAGGGAGACGCTGTGAGAGTAGCACCTATCGATTATAATGCACTTATGCTAGATGAATTAGAACAGATTGAAAATTTTTCGCCGAATTGTAAAGATGAATTGAAATGTCTCAGCCATTGCATTCGACGATATTTATGGAAAAACAATACAGAAAAGTTGTGGAAGCTGATTACTAGACTGAATATCTTAACGAAGGTTTTAGCGGACATCTTTTCGCCGGAAGAATATTGGAATCAGAATACGATAATTGACTATGTAAAGCATCTGTACAGTAAAAGACTTATTATTGGAGTTACAGATGAAGAAATCTATGATAGAATAATAGATTCTATCCAAATTGCAGGAGCAAGAAGTATAATTGATGAAAAGTGGAGTGAGGTTCTGAAATCTGATGATGGAAGCAGGACGTTCATAGAGCTTTTTGATGATATATTTACAAATGCAATAGAGAAATACGAAGCAGAATTTATCTGTTCACTTGCTGATACAGATGTTCTTTACAGAATGGTTACGGAGACGATGTGTAATGAAGATAGATTTATACCGTGGCCAAACAAGGCACAGAATAGATGGAATCCTCCTGGAAAGACATATCTGTATCTCTCTTACGGAACAGAAGATTTAGACTATAATGCAGAACTCAAAGTAGGACAGTATATATGTCTGCTTGAATGTAAATTGAAGAGTGCAGTTGATACATGTTTCTGTAGATTCAAGGCGGTAAATGGTGGCCGGATTTTAGATTTGTCGTATAATGATATTGAATTGTATTCAATACGGCGTGATATAGAGAGTCAAGCAAATAATCATGTCCATTCTATGCTTGATCTTCTTTTATCGGATGAAGAACTGCTTAGACATAGAGATGATCAAGGTTATGTCAGAAGACGGATTGAGCAAACAATGGAAGCACATCCATTAGATAGATCTCTTATTGAAAAGAATAGTGTGAAGCAAATTCTAAAACTCATTTGTAGTTGTATCTACAAAAAAGTTGATGAAAATGATGCCGATGGTAAAGAAAAAGCCTATAAATCTTTTCAAATTCTGGCTAAATATCTTGAGGGAAAAGGAATAACGGGTATTATCTATCCGTGTACGAGAACTAACAGAATAAAAGGAAAAAATGTGGTCCTTTTCAATATTCATGATGCAGTGCCTATTATTGGAAGCATAACTCAGTATCACTACAATGGTGCAGTATAATGTTGCCCTCATATCCACACAGTGCTATACTTAAACAACTATAAAAGGAAAGAGGTTATCACCTATGCCCAGAACTAAAGGTAGCAAGAATAAGCTCAAAACTGTGACTGCTGATTTTGCAACGCAGATTGCAGAAAAGCAGTCCGCAAAGGAAGCACTCGCATCTGAGATCGCATCCATCACTGCCAACATTGACGCTTTGAAGGCTGACCTAGTTAGTAACGGGGTCAGACCCCATTAAAAAAGTATAAACCCTAGAAATGATATTGACCAATGATATCATAAAGATACAATCATAAAAAATTTAATGGGGTGTTAGAATGGAAAATACGGTTGAAATTTATCAAGAAGAGAAAGAATTAAGGGGGAAACGCCTGGCAGCCTATGCAGAATCGATTCAGGAAAAGGTACAGAAGGATTCAGAGCAGATTATAAAAATACTAGTAGAAGAGAGATACCGCCAGAAGAAGACCCAGCAGGAGATGGCGGATATAACCGGGGTAAGAGCCTCGAACATAGCTAGATTTGAGAAGGCTTCTAGAGTGCCAACATTGCTTATGTTGGAAAAATATGCGAATGCACTGGAAAAGCATATAGAGATTAGAATAACGGAGGATAAACAGTAGTGGGGGATTATCCCGCTGCTGTTTGAAATAATCAATGATGATAGTATTATAAAAGAAAGGATATGAAGAAGAGGATTATGGCTACAGTGGTAAAAAGTTTTGCAATACAAGGAATCGAAGGACATAACGTAGACATAGAGACAAAAATACCGGATGGCCAGCCTATGACCTCCATAATCGGGATGGGTGATACAGCAGTAAAGGAGTCAGCGGACCGAATACAGTCAGCAATTGATGAAAGCGGATATGTATTTCCGAAAAAACGTGTAATTATAAGTCTGGCACCAGGAGAGTGATTCCTTTGGAATTGACAAGAGAAATATCCGTGTGGAACAGATAGAGCAATTTTTATGGTGTTGAATTTTGCGACGAAACAGGCCAGGCGGTTTGCCTGGTTTGTTTCCTTATAAAAAATAAGGCTTGCTTCTTTCAAGATAAGGCTATTATAATGAGAGTATAGAAACAATGAAGCAAAGACTTAAATGCATAAGGAAGGTGATTCGGCAAAGAAAATTCACTTCTACGGAAGAGAAACATACATGGATATTTAACATTCCGGGAAAATACTATCAGAAGATGTGATTTATAAAGTACATGAGATGACACGATATCGGTTATTACGATAAATAGCTTGAAATTAAAAAAAGAGCGAGGTGTTAATGTGCAGGAAACAAAACGGAATGTAATGAACGAAGAAGATTTACAAAGGATAAAAGAACTTCGCCTGATGGATGATGACTTTTTTTCAGAAGCACTGGATGGAAAGATTGAAGCAGTTGAGTATATACTGAATACGATTTTAGAGTGTGATGATATCAAAGTAAAATCTACAAAGGCGCAAGTAGAATATAAAAGCACAACAAAACGTTCCATCACTTTAGATATCCAGGCAGAGGATGTAAATGGAAAACTTATGGATATTGAAATTCAGCGTTCTGATCGGGGAGCAGGAGTGAAAAGGGCAAGGTTTCACAGCAGCATGATTGACCGTACACTGCTCTGTAAGGGAGACGATTTCGAAGATTTGGTTGATACATATGTGATTTTCATTACAGAAAATGATAAATTTGGCAAGGGAATTCCGCTATATCACGTCGAAAGAAGAATTAAAGAGATGGAGTATGCATTGTTTGGTGATGGGGCACACATTATATATGTAAATGGCGAGTATAGAAATATGGAACATCCTGTAGGAAGTTTGATGCATGACTTCAACTGTAAAGAAGCAAAAGATATGGTGAATCCATTGCTTGCCGAAGAAGTCCGATATTTAAAGGAAACAGAAGGAGGTCGAAGCCAGATGTGTAGACTTTTAGAAGAGATGAGGAATGAAACAGCTGAAAAAGCAAAAGCAGAAGGAAGGGCAGAAGGAAAAGCAGAAGAGAGAGTAAGTACTGCTCTGAAGATGCTGGCAAGAGGGCGCGATTCGATAGAGGAAATTGCGGAGATGACGGGTTTGTCTCTGGAAGAGGTTCAGAAGTTGGCAGATAAACAAACAGTATAAGACGAGTTTTCTGTTTTTATGCATAATCTCATATACAGTTTTGCCCATTACAAATCACCGTTCCTTTTTGTTTATGTCATTATCTTATCATACAAGCAGCCTGCTTATACATGAAAAAATCAGATGTTCTATATTGTATTCTTTTCGGATTTTCGTTATAATGAAGCATAAATTTTTAGTGCTATTTTTAAATGTGGAGGATGTGAAAGGATGAAAATCAAACCTGGTTATAAGCTATTATCTGTTGCAGGAGGATATACGGTAGTGCCACTTGAGGTTCAAGATACGGATTTTCGTGCGATGATTACCTTGAATAAAACAGGTGCATATTTATGGGAATTATTACAAGAAGAGTGTGCGAGAGACGTGCTTCTTTCAAAGATAATGGAACGTTATGATGTGGGAAAAGAAGTGGCAGGAAATGATGTTGAACAATTCCTTTACACCTTGAAACAGAAAGGATTATTAGAATAGTGGCTTCTTATCGTGAAAATTTAAAAGAAGAAGAAAAAGTTTTCCTGTCTTTGTTGAAAAAAGAATTGTTTGATATAGAAGAACCATATGACCATGAAATTGACTGGAACGCTGTTGTAGAAGAAAGTATTCAGCAGTCTTGTTTTCTTTCGGCATTTTCTCATATAAATCAGACAGAGGCACTTCCTTCTGAAATCCAGCGGGAGATTATGAAACGAAGTGGAAGCTATCTGAAAGCAAATCTTATGAATGTTCAGTGGCACGGACAGGTTCATCAGATGATGCAAAAACTGGGCATCCCTTATTGTATTTTAAAAGGTGCTGCGTCAGCACGATATTATCAGGAACCCCTTCTTCGGCAGATGGGGGATGTTGATTTTTTGGTGAGAAGGAAGGATTTAGAGAAAGTAGGAAAATTCTTGGAATCGAAGGGGTTTTCCTGCCTAAAAATGAAGGAATACCATCACCATATAGATTATCAAAAGGGAAATATTTGTCTGGAAGTGCATTTTGATCCGCCGGGTATCCCGAAAGGAGAAATAGAGCCTGTTGTGAGAAGTTATCTGCAGGATTTGCTGGAGAAGTCTCATGTGGCAGAGGAACTATCATTTCCTGTCAGGGTTCCTTCTGATTTTCATCATGGTCTGGTGATGCTTCTTCACCTGTCTTCTCATTTAATGGGTGCAGGAATTGGAATTCGTCATTTGTGTGACTGGGCATTGTTTTTAAATTCCATAGAAGAAAAAGAATTTTTAAAGTTATTTCATGAGCCGTTACAAAATATGGGGTTGTGGGTATTTGCACAAACCATTAGCTTAACATCTGTCCTGGCCTTTGGATTGGAACGGCAGAACTGGATGGGGACGCAGGAGGAATTGGCAGGTGCTCTTCTGGTAGATATTATGGCCGGAGGAAACAATGGAAGAAAAGAAGAACAGAGAATTTATGAAGCAATGTTCATTAGTGATGCGAGACGGTTGAATATGCAGACCGGAAGAATACATCAGCTTTTTGGAAGTATGAACGAAAAAGCCTATACCACATGGCCTATGATGAAACATTGTAAAATCCTTCTTCCAGTGGGATGGGTTCTGCTCTATATCAGACGTGTGTATCGTGTTCTGACGGGAAAAAGGGCAAAAATGAATTATTTTAAAGTATATAAGGACAGTTATCAGAGAAAAGAGCTGTATCAACAACTGCATATTTTTGAACGATAAGTTTCCTCAGTCATGCGTAAAAGTATGGCTGGGGAATATTTTTTACACAAATTTAACCATATCGTGACTTTCGATTATACAAGGTGGTGGTAACCTTTAAGAGAAAATAAGAAATGTGTAATGAGGTCTTTTATGGAAAAAATTTATATACTGGATACCAATGTATTAATCCAGGCACCTTATGCCGTGGAATGTTTTGAAGACAATGAAGTGGTTCTGCCAATGACTGTGTTGGAAGAACTGGATAATTTGAAAAAAGAAGATGGAGAAAAAGGAGCAAATGTCCGTAAGGCGATACGGATTCTGGAAACACATAGAGGAAATGGGAATTTGCTTGAAGGGGTTCGTACAGAGCAGGGAGGTATCCTGCGGGTGGAAAAAAATTATCTGAATGTGGAATTGCCCCCAGATCTTCCGGAACATAAATCAGATAATCGAATTTTAAAGGTCTGTCTTGGTTTATCGAAAGAGGGCTTAAAACAAGTGATTCTTGTAACAAAAGATATTCTCCTTCGGATTAAGGCACAGCTTCTTGGGATTCAGGCAGAAGATTTTACAACAGAACAGGTTGCAGGTCACGAGGAACAGTATTTAGGCAGGAAAGAAGTTTTTGTTTCAGAAGAATTGTTTAAGGATTTTAAGAAAAAGGGAGTACCTGTGGAACATGTTTATTGCTGTGACAGCAATGGAACGTGTAGTCATCCGGAATTGTTTGAGAATGAGTTTGTTATCTTAAAGGCCGATCAATCCTCGAAGAAGACTCAGTTAGGGCGGGTGGAAAAAGGAGTGATTCGGAAACTGGAATTTCGGAAGGCGACGCCATATGGTGTCACTCCAAGGAATGTAGGGCAGTATTTTCTTCAGGAAGCTTTGATGCAGCCGGCAGAAAAGGCACCGCTGGTCATTGTAAAAGGAATGGCAGGAACCAGTAAGACGTTTTATTCTCTGGCAGTGGGCTTGGAAAAAGTACTCAACAATCCATCTGGCGAATATCGGCGCATTTTGATTTGCAGACCAAACGCGCTTTTTGATTCCGATATCGGATTTCTTCCTGGAGATGAGCAGGAAAAAATCTCTCCTCTGATGCGTCCGATTATGGATAATCTGGAACAATTAGTAGATTCCAATGATGGTGAGCGATATTCCAATGAGCAGGAATTACAGGATAAGGTACAGGAGATTTTTGACAGGGGATTGATTCAGACAGAAGCCTTGACCTTCATCAGAGGAAGGTCGATTATAAAAACGTATTTGATTATTGATGAGGCGCAAAATATGACGCCGGCACAAATCAAAGGGATTATTACGCGTGCAGGAAAAGAAACGAAGATTGTTCTTCTGGGAGATCCCAATCAGATTGACCGGCCTTATTTGGATGACAGAACCAATGGGCTTAGCTATGCTGCGGAACATATGAAGGGAAGCCCGCTATGTTGGCAGATTACATTGTTATCTGAGGAATGTGAACGTTCCGCTTTGGCCACAGAGGCAATTTGCCGTTTGTAAAGAAAGAATAGGAAGGAAAAATAGAAGAGTTGAATTATAAAGAATTATTACAGAATGAAGAGGTAAAAGCGTTTTTAACCAAGGGAAATGCCAATCTTGGAATCCTTGGGTATACAGATCACTCGGAAAAGCATTGTGCGATTGTTGCCAAACGTGCTGGTATGATTTTGGAAAAATTTGGATATTCCAAACATGAAATTGAGCTTGCTGAACTTGCGGGAGCCATGCATGATATTGGGAATGTCATTAATCGGAAGAATCATGGAGAATATGGGGCGATTTTAGCGTATTCGATTTTAGAAAAACTCAAGGTTCCCCTGGAAGATAGAGTCCTCATTATGTCTGCAATCGGGAATCATGATGAATCCACAGGAGGGGCAGTGGATCCTATTTCTGCTGCGCTGATTCTTGCGGATAAAACAGATGTTCGGAGAAACCGTGTCAGAAATAAAGAAAAAGCAAGTTTTGATAAACATGATCGTGTAAATTATGCAGTTACTAATGCAACGGTAAAAGTTAGTCCACAGAAGCATCTGATTACGTTAAATTTGCAGATTGATGAAGAAATCTGTACCATGTATGAGTACTTTGAGATTTTTCTTGGAAGAATGATGATGTGCAGAAAAGCAGCGGAATTGCTGGGCGCAAGGTTTAAACTGACTGCCAATGGAAGTAAGGTATTGTAGGAAAGGCTGAATTACATATTTCCGCCCTCTTGACTTGCATTTTTTGACAAAATGATATAAAATAATGAAAAATCAAACTCCCCTGTTCTTGAAACGGATAAAAGGGGAGTTCTTTTTTGCATGAGAAAAAGAAAAGTCAAAGGAGAAAATAAATGAAACGTTTATTAATCATCGGAGCAGGTGGTTTTGGACAAATGATTCAGGAGACAGCCGGACTTCTGGGTTATGAGGAAGTTGTTTTTTTGGATGATGCTTCAAAGCACAAAGATGTGGTGGGTAAATGTTGCGATTATAGGAATTTTTTAAAGGGCTACGATACCGCTGTAGCAGCGTTAGGAGACAACGGACAGAGGCTTTACTGGACTGAGAAATTGATGGAGGCAGGTTATCAGGTGCCGGCAATCATTCATCCATCTGCAGTTGTGAGTCCCAGTGCAGTGATTGGCGCAGGGAGTTTTATCATGCAGAGAGCTGTAGTGAATACTCATACAGTGATTGAACATGGAGTGTTGGTGAATAGTGGTGCAGTGGTAGACCATGATTCTTATGTGGCAAGAGGTGCACATATTGGACTTGGCAGTGTGGTGAAGGCGAATTGCAGGATTGATGAGAAACGCAAAGTGGAAGCTGGAGAAGTGGTGTTTTCTACCCGAAGAAAAATCGATGGCGTGACTAGCAGAGATTTGGAAGACGCATTATATGCTTTTGGTTTTGGCCCGCAGTGCAGTTATGTGAAACCTTTTGGAGAAGGACATATCAATGAAACCTATGCGGTTTATATGCCGACGGATAAAGGAGAAGAGTTTGCCTATATTTTGCAGCGTGTCAACAATAACGTATTCAAAGATCCGGCAGGTGTTATGGAGAATATTTTTGGAGTGACAGAATATCTCCGTAATGTGGTCAGAGAAGAAGGTGGAGATCCAGATAGAGAGACTTTATCTTGCATTAAGACCAAGAACGGATGTACCTTCTTTGAGGATAGTGAAGGGCAGCCATGGAGAAGTTATCACTATATTCCAAATTCGGTATGCTATCAGTTAGTAGAAGATCCAGAGCAGTTTTATCAGTCAGGAGCCAGTTTTGGACATTTTCTGAAACAGCTTGGAAGCTATCCGGCTGCCAGCCTAAAAGAGACCATTCCTGATTTTCATAATACAGTAAAGCGTTTTGAAAATTTTGAGATTGCTTTGAAACGTGATATTAAGAACCGCTCTGTGACCTGTAAACCGGAAATTCAGTTTGTCTTGGAGCGAAAGGAAGATTGTAAGGTGTTGGTAGAACAGCAGGAAAATGGAACCTTACCGATTCGTGTAACACATAATGACACAAAACTGAACAATATCTTATTTGATGCTGATACCGGAAAAGGACTCTGTATCATTGATCTGGATACCATTATGCCAGGACTGGCGGCTAATGATTTTGGTGATTCTATTCGTTTTGGTGCAGCAACAGCAGAGGAAGACGAGAAAGATTTAAGCAAGATGCATTTCGATATTTCGCTGTATGAATTATATGCCAAAGGATATTTAGAAGAAACCAGGGATGTGCTGACACCGGAAGAAGCAGCAAGCCTTGCTTGGGGTGCTCGTCTGATGACTTTTGAATGTGGTATGCGTTTCCTGACTGATTATCTTCAGGGAGACACCTATTTTAAAACGGCATATCCTGAGCATAATTTGGTACGTGCGCGGACACAGTTTCGCTTGGTGGATGAGATGGAGCAGCAGTTTGATCAGATGATAGAAATTGTGGCAAAATATTATCGTGGATTAGGAAGATGATTTTTTATTGCTCTGGTATTCTTTGATAAACTGTTCTTGCTGGATATCAGAAAGATGCTTTTCATAAGGTGTTTGTTTACATATTGCAGAAAAGACCAAAAGAAGAAATGAGATGAAAATGAGAAGTGTCAATACCATAGAAGAACCTCCTTTCTAGATGTGTTTATGTGGTTTTTATTATATAATATGCAGGTACATTGTGCAATATGCAAAACAATACTTGACAAAGCAGAAATAGGTTTGTATACTGTCAAGTGATAAGCAAAAGCGAAGAAGGGAACAAGTAGCGTGTCAGGAAATCTACAGAAAGTAGCCGGCAGATGAGAGGCGCAGAAGGAATGGCAAGGTGAATACCTCCCAGAGCTTCACACCGAAATGGAGATAAAAAGCGGAGTAGGCTGTGACGGATTAGTACACGTTAAAGTACTTTGAGTATCGCGAAAGCTGTACTTACAGAGGCAGGCAGTGTGAACTGACTGTAAAAAAAGGTGGTAACACGGGATGACATAGTGCTCTCGTCCTTTTCAATAAGAGAAGGATGAGAGCTTTTTTTGAAAAAATTCCAATCCTTCCGCAAGAAATTATGGAAAAAGGAGAATGAATATGACAATTTATGATGAATTAGTTGCCAGAGGCCTGATTGCCCAGGTGACAGATGAAGAGGAAATTAAGGAATTAGTAAACAATGGAAAAGCTACTTTCTATATTGGTTTTGACCCTACAGCAGATAGTCTCCATGTAGGCCATTTTATGGCGCTTTGCCTGATGAAACGTCTGCAGATGGCTGGAAACAAACCCATTGCTCTGATTGGCGGTGGAACTGGATATATCGGTGATCCATCTGGAAGAACCGATATGCGTTCTATGATGACACCGGAAACCATTCAGCATAACTGTGACTGTTTCAAAAAGCAGATGGAACGTTTTATTGATTTTTCAGATGGAAAAGCATTGATGGTAAACAATGCGGATTGGTTGCTTGATTTGAACTATGTTGATGTGTTAAGAGAGATTGGACCTCATTTCTCTGTAAATCGTATGCTGACTGCAGAGTGTTACAAACAGCGTATGGAAAAAGGTCTTAGCTTCCTAGAATTTAATTACATGATTATGCAGAGCTACGATTTCTATGCGCTGTACCAGAAATACGGTTGCAACATGCAGTTTGGAGGAGATGACCAGTGGAGCAATATGCTGGGTGGTACAGAACTGATCCGTCGTAAACTGGGCAAAGACGCATATGCTATGACCATTACCTTGCTTCTGAACTCAGAAGGTAAGAAAATGGGTAAGACACAGTCTGGTGCTGTATGGCTGGATCCCAATAAGACATCTCCATTTGATTTCTACCAGTACTGGAGAAATGTGGCAGATGCAGACGTGTTAAAGTGCATCCGTATGCTTACTTTCCTTCCATTAGAGCAGATTGATGAAATGGACAAATGGGAAGGAAGCCAGTTAAATCAGGCGAAAGAAATCCTGGCATACGAACTGACTGCACTGGTTCATGGAGAGGAAGAAGCGAAAAAAGCTCAGGAAGCAGCAAGAGCTTTATTCTCCAGTGGAAATGCAGCAAATATGCCATCCGCTCAAATCAAGGAAGAAGATTTAACAGATGGAAATATTGATTTGATTTCTCTTCTGGTAAACAGCGGGCTTGCCAATACACGTTCTGAAGCAAGACGTGCCATTGAGCAGGGTGGTGTTGCCATTGATGGCGAAAAGGTAACGGATATTAAGTTTTTAATACCAGTAGAAAAACTCCAGGGAGAAGGAATTGTTCTGAAAAAAGGAAAGAAAAACTTTAGAAAAGTAACCATGGCGTAAAATAGAATGTCCCATGAAGCGTATCCATTGCTTGGATGTCTGTTTCATGGGATGTTTTTTGTGAATATTTAACAGATGAAAGTGAGTGCCCCTGTTATGGAATCCATGACAAAGCCCTGGATGGTAACGTCCCTTGGCATGAGGGGGTGTTCCTTTAGTGCTGCCACGGTTTCACGGACAGATTCTTCAGAAGAGGAAAATCCCCCAAGCCATGTATTTAAGTCAATGCCGCTTCGGCGGACAATATCGATGTGCTCTTTGGGAATTCCGCGGCTTATGAGTTTTTCCAGCATTTCTTCTGCATCCATGCCCTGAACGCCGCAGTCTGTATGGCCGATTACCATGATTTCTCCAACGCCAAGCTCCAGAATGGCAACCAAAAGGCTGCGGACGACACTTCCGTAAGGGTGCGTTGTGACACCGCCTGCGTTTTTGATGATTTTTGCATCTCCGTTTTTGATACCTAAAGCTGCCGGAAGAAGTGCCGTCAGCCTGGCATCCATACAGGTGAGGATTGCCAATTTTTTATCAGGGTATTTGCTGGTAATATAGGGCTTGTATGCCTCTTCTTTTACAAAGGCTTTGTTATATTCTAGTATTTTCTGGATCATAGAGAAAACCTCCTTCTGCTGTTATAAGCTGATTATAATTTCTAAGCTTGCATTATGCAAGAAAAAACTTGTGTTTTGGCTGATGCTGTAGTAGAATAATTGCAAATAAACAAGTCTGCACTGCATTTTCTGGCAAGTGTCATTGGAGTTTCATTTCATGTTCATGGTTCTGTATTTTTCTTTTTCGGTTCAGTTATCTTATCTTTTTTATTATAGTTCTTGATTTTTCCGGATAAAGCAATAAAAAGAAGAAAAAATACCAGTATGCAGGTGCAGCAGAAAGAGGCTGTCTATGAAAAGAGAAGGGATTTTATTTCAGGGGCTCTGCATACAGGAGTCAGGGAACGGTTTTATACAGGAAGAGGGAGTTTATTATGGTGAAAAAGTTTTTTTTCAAAAAGGAGAAACGCATTATGTGGATTGTACCTATTTCCTGCTTTATGGCATAGGCAAAAACAGAAGGTGCCAGGAGCTGGTACAGGGGATGGAGGACAAGTGGAGAAATTATTTGCGGGGAAAAGCAAAAAAGAGCAGATACCAAGGTGAAATATTCTGGAATAGTCTGTACGGGGAGGAACAAGAATGTGCTCAAGCAGCGCTGGGACTTCTGGAAGATATTCGGGCAGAAGAGTCGGAACGGGCAGAACTGGCCTGGATTGGGTTCTGGTATTTGGTTCATAAGGGATTTTATGAGATATACGGTTTTCTTAAAGGCCGTTTTGAAACTACATTTCAAGCTCTTCTTTGGCTGGCAAAAGAGAAGCATCAGGAACCTTTTGTCAGCATCAGCTATCTTTGCCTGGAATTTTTGTTTGCAGAAGAGTTAGAAGTAAAAATAGTGAGAAACGGATGGCACTCTGATTTATACAGGTGTATGCAAAGGTGTATCAGAAAATGGGAAAATATAAGCAGATATTGATGTTAATATTTTGTCAAAAACTATTGAAAAAAACCCGAAAACAAGGTACAATTAAACTCGGCAGAAATTGGTCTTACTTATGTAGTGTGATACAGTGAACCAACAGGTGATTTCTGCACAAAACCGGATGGAATCACAGAAAACGTGCAGAAATCCCGGTAAATATATTTAAATGGAGGGCTGATTAATGAGTAGTACAGCACAAAGCTTAGCAAGTAAGAGAATTTTTTCATTACTTGATGAGAACAGTTTTGTTGAAATTGGCGGCTATGTAACAGCCAGAAACACAGATTTCAACTTATCTGACAAAGAAACACCAGCAGATGGTGTTATCACTGGGTACGGTGTAATCGATGGCAGCCTGGTATATGTGTACAGCCAGGATGCATCTGTATTAAACGGATCCATTGGTGAAATGCATGCGAAAAAAATCGCAAACCTGTATGACTTGGCCATGAAAACAGGAGCGCCGGTTATCGGTCTGATTGATTGTGCAGGACTGAGACTGCAGGAAGCAACGGATGCATTAAATGCTTTTGGCGAAATCTACACAAAACAGGTTATGGCATCTGGGGTAATCCCTCAGATTACAGGAATTTTTGGCACCTGTGGCGGTGGACTGGCGGTTGTTCCTGGTTTGACAGACTTCACATTCATGGAAGCTAAGAAAGGCAGACTGTTTGTGAATGCACCAAATGCACTGGAAGGAAACGAAATTTCTAAATGTGACACATCAAGTGCTGCATATCAGAGTGAAAATGCAGGTCTGGTAGATGTTCTGGGAAGTGAAGAAGAGATTTTCACACAGATGAGAGAGCTGATTTCCATGCTGCCATCCAATTACGAAGATAACTCTTCTTATATCGAATGTACAGATGACCTGAACCGTGTATGCCCAGATTTGGCAAACTGTGTAGGCGACACTGCAATTGCTTTTTCTCAGATTGCAGACAACAATGAATTCTTTGAAGTAAAAGCAGCGTATGCAAAAGATATGGTTACTGGTTTTATCCGTTTAAATGGTGCTACCATTGGCTGTGTTGCAAACAGATGTGAGATTTACAACGAAGAAGGAGAAAAGACAGAATCCTTTGAAAATGTATTATCAGCAAGAGGATGTAAGAAAGCTGCTGAATTTGTGAAATTCTGTGATGCTTTTGAAATTCCAGTTCTGACACTTACAAATGTAAAAGGTTACAAAGCTACAAAATGCTCAGAAGCAAATATTGCAAGAAATGCAGCTGAACTGACAAATGCATTTATTAGTGCTACGGTTCCTAAGGTAAATATTGTGATTGGTGAAGCTTTCGGAAGCGCTTATTTGACCATGAACAGCAAATCTACAGGAGCAGACATGGTATTTGCATGGTCAAATGCTCAGATTGGTATGATGGATGCAAAATTGGCTGCTAAAATTATGTATGCAGATGCAGATGCAGCTACAGTTAATGAAAAAGCAGCAGAGTATGCAATGCTTCAGTCTAGCGCTCTTTCAGCAGCTAAGAGAGGTTATGTTGATACCATCATTGAAGCGGAAGATACAAGAAAATATGTGATTGGTGCCTTTGAAATGTTATTCACAAAGAGAGAAGATCGTCCAAGCAAGAAACACGGCACGGTTTAAGCGAGGGGTGAATCATATGAAAAAGACATGGAAAAAATTAGGTAGTTTAGCAGCAGCAGGCATTCTTGCCTTATCTCTGGCCGGATGCGGTGCTGAGAAGGAAAGTATCAATCAAAAGGTACAGCAGAATCTTTTTGACAGCAGTGTTTCTACCATGGAAACTCTGGTTAGTTATGATAATGCAAGTATGGAACAGGCTATTGAAGAGAATCCTAATATGGATGATTTCACAAAAGCTGCGTTTACATCCTGGATTGATAACTCAGAAGAGCTTGGTGCTTATCTGGGTATGAAGGGTGAGCAGACAGCGGAAAATACAGTAAAACTGGATAGCCATAAGTATGTGGTAACTTTGAAGGCAGAGTTTGAGAACAGAGATGCTGTTGTGGAATTGGTATATGATTCTAAACTTACACCGGAATCTGTAGGGTTTAGCCCAAACTATACAATGGGTGAAAAAATGCAGTCTGCAGCAGTCAATACAGTAATCGGTATTGCAATTGTATTTTTCATCTTGCTGTTCCTGAGTTTTGTGATTTCTCTTATGAAATATATTCCAAAACTGGAAGCAGCTCTTACCAAAAAGAATGCACCGGCACCAACAAAAGCTCCAGCCCCTGCACCGGCAGCACCGGCTCCTGTGGAAGAGGAAGAATTGGTAGATGATGGTGAACTGGTTGCCGTAATTGCAGCAGCAATTGCAGCAGCAGAAGGAACTTCTACAGATGGATTTGTAGTACGTTCTATCAGAAAATCAAATAAAAGAACTTGGCGATAGGCTATGTCATAGGAGGAAATCAATATGAAATCTTATACAATTACAGTAAATGGCGTTGCATATGATGTAACAGTAGAAGAAGGTACTGGAAACGCAGCAGCACCTGCAGCAGCTCCTAAGGCTGCACCAAAAGCAGCTCCAAAGGCAGCAGCGAAACCTGTAGCTGCAGCAGCTGGTGCAATTGAAGTGAAAGCTTCTGTACCTGGAAAAGTGTTTAAAGTGGAAGCAAGTGTTGGACAGACAGTAAAAGCTGGTGACGCAATTGTAGTTCTGGAAGCTATGAAAATGGAAATCCCTGTTGTTGCTCCACAGGATGGTGTTGTTGCAGGCATCAATGTAGCTGTTGGTGATACAGTAGAAAACGGTGATGTTTTAGCATCCATGAACTAGAATTTGCATACAGTGTAAATTCCCAAAGCAGGCTATGCCTGTGGAAAACAAATAAATGGGAGGTAAAAAAATGTCTAACATTGCAGATACACTGTCAAACCTTGTAGGACAGACAGCTTTTTTGAATCTGACAGTGGGTAACCTGATTATGATTTTAGTGGCATTTATATTCTTATATCTTGCCATTGCAAAAGGTTTTGAACCACTTCTGCTCGTGCCAATTGCATTTGGTATGCTTCTGGTAAATATTTATCCGGATATTATGGCAAGTGCGGAACAAACATCAAACGGAGTCGCTGGACTTCTCCATATTTTCTATATTCTGGATGAATGGAGTGTACTTCCGTCTCTGATTTTCCTTGGTGTTGGAGCCATGACAGACTTTGGTCCACTGATTGCCAATCCAAAAAGTTTCCTGTTAGGAGCAGCTGCACAGCTGGGTATCTATGCAGCATACTTCCTGGCAATCTTCATGGGATTCAATGGTAAGGCAGCAGCAGCCATCTCTATTATCGGTGGTGCTGACGGTCCGACATCTATTTTCCTTGCTGGTAAGTTAGGACAGTCTGCTCTTATGGGAGCCATTGCAGTAGCGGCATATTCTTATATGTCACTGGTTCCGATTATCCAGCCGCCTATTATGAAACTTCTCACAACAGAAGAAGAGAGAAAAATTAAAATGGAACAGCTCCGTCCGGTTTCTAAACTGGAAAAAATCCTGTTCCCAATCATTATTACCGTTGTTGTATGTCTGATTCTGCCAACAACAGCTCCGCTGGTTGGTATGTTAATGCTTGGTAACCTGTTCCGTGAATCAGGTGTTGTAAAACAGCTTTCAGAGACAGCTTCCAATGCTTTGATGTACATCGTAGTTATCCTTCTGGGAACTTCTGTAGGTGCTGCAACAAGCGCTGAAGCTTTCCTGAAAGTGGATACCTTAAAAATCGTAGTATTAGGTCTGATTGCCTTTGCATTTGGTACTGCAGGAGGTGTGCTTCTTGGTAAAGTAATGTGCAAACTTACACATGGCAAAATTAATCCTCTGATTGGTTCCGCCGGTGTGTCCGCTGTACCTATGGCAGCACGTGTATCTCAGAAAGTAGGTGCAGAAGCAGATCCTACCAACTTCCTGCTCATGCATGCTATGGGACCAAACGTTGCAGGTGTTATCGGTACTGCTGTAGCAGCCGGTGCTTTTATGGCAATTTACGGAGTATAATACCTGTCTGTATCATGAATAAATATGGAGGAAATAATGATGGCAGAAGTAGTAAAAAAACCTATTAAAATTACTGAAACAATTCTGCGTGATGCGCATCAGTCTCTGATTGCTACTAGAATGACAACAGAGCAGATGATGCCTATCGTAGAAAAATTAGATAAAGTTGGCTACCATTCCGTAGAGTGCTGGGGCGGTGCAACTTTCGATGCTTCCCTTCGTTTCTTAAAAGAAGATCCATGGGAAAGACTTCGTAAATTCCGTGACGGATTTAAAAACACAAAATTACAGATGTTATTCCGTGGACAGAATATTTTAGGATACCGTCCTTATGCAGATGACGTAGTAGAGTATTTTGTACAGAAATCCATTGCAAATGGTATTGATATCATCCGTATTTTTGACTGTTTAAATGACCTTCGTAACCTGCAGACAGCAGTAAAAGCAGCAAACAAGGAAAAAGGACATGCACAGGTTGCTCTGTCTTATACTCTTGGAGATGCTTATACACTGGAGTACTGGGTAGAGATGGCAAAGAAGATTGAAGATATGGGTGCAGATTCTATTTGTATCAAGGATATGGCTGGTCTTCTTCTTCCTTACACAGCAACAGAATTGGTTACTGCATTAAAAGAAGCAGTTGATATCCCAATTCAGCTTCATACACACTATACTTCTGGTGTTGCTTCCATGACCTATATGAAAGCAGTAGAAGCAGGGGTGGATGTGATTGATACAGCAATGTCTCCGTTTGCTCTGGGTACTTCTCAGCCTGCAACAGAGGTTATGGTAGAAACCTTTAAAGGTACACCATATGACACTGGATTTGACCAGAAATTACTGGCAGAAATCGCTGATTACTTCCGTCCAATTCGTGACGAAGCTCTGGAAAGCGGTCTGTTAAATCCAAAGAACCTGGGTGTAAACATTAAGACACTGTTATATCAGGTACCAGGTGGTATGCTTTCTAACCTGACATCTCAGTTGAAAGAACAGCATGCAGAAGATAAATTCTATGATGTATTAGAAGAAGTTCCAAGAGTTCGTAAAGACCTGGGTGAACCGCCTCTGGTTACACCATCTTCTCAGATCGTTGGTACACAGGCTGTATTTAACGTGATTATGGGAGAACGCTACAAAATGGTTACAAAAGAAACAAAAGACGTTCTCAGCGGAAAATATGGTGCTACTGTAAAACCATTTAATAAAGAAGTGCAGGAAAAATGTATCGGTGATACAGAAGTTATCACCTGCCGTCCAGCAGACCTGATTAAACCAGAGCTGGATGTTCTGAGAAAAGAAATGGAACAGTGGTCTGAACAGGAAGAAGACGTATTGTCCTATGCACTGTTCCCACAGGTAGCAACAGACTTCTTTAAATACAGAGAAGCTCAGAAAACAAAAGTAGATCCAAAAGAAGCAGACACAGAAAACGGAGCATATCCGGTTTAAAACTGTGCTGTGAAGCGGTGACAAACTTATTTTAAGAAATTATAACTAAAAAGTTGTTGTAGAGACAATTAGAAGGAAGGTTGGTGTTTTTCCGGTACGCAGACTGAGGCGGAAAGACATCAACCTTCTCAATATGTTTCTATGACAGCTTTTTTTCGTGAAATAGAAATTTAACATTTTTTTCGTGAAACTTTTGCATTTTTGTGCTATGATAATAAAATGCGAAAGAAACTTAGAGAAGAGGAAATAAATCATGGGCAATTCAGAGCATCTGCTCAGCAAAATGAATTCACAGTATCAAAAATTTAGCAAAGGTCAGAAGAAACTGGCAGCGTACATCCAGGAGAATTATGACAAGGCGGCTTTTCTTACCGCAGCCAGACTTGGAGAAACCGTAGGCGTCAGTGAGTCAACTGTGGTACGCTTTGCCATTCACCTGGGATATAAAGGATATCCGGAATTCCAGAAGGAGCTGGAGGAGCTGGTACGGACAAAATTAAATTCCATCCAGCGCATGGAGGTTACTTACGGAAAAGTACCACAGTCGGAAATTTTGGATACGGTACTGCATTCGGATATTGATAAGATTAAGATGACATTAGAAGCTGTGGATCATGAGGCTTTTGATCTGGCAGTTGAAACCATTTTAAATGCGAAAAATATTTATATTGTGGGGATTCGAAGCTGTGCGCCGCTGGCCAGTTTTCTGGCGTTTTATCTGAATCTGATTTTTGACAATGTCAGGCTTTTGAACACCAACAGTTCCAGTGAACTGTTTGAACAGATGATTCGTATCGGGGAGGAGGATGTGATGATTGGAATCAGTTTTCCCCGCTATTCCATGAGAACATTAAAAGCTCTGGAATTTGCCAATAACCGCAATGCCAAGGTGATTACTCTTACGGACAGCATTCATTCTCCCATGAACCTGTATTCTTCCTGTAATCTTATTGCAAGAAGTGATATGGCATCTATTGTGGATTCTCTTGTGGCGCCTCTGAGTGTGATTAATGCTCTGGTAGTGGCTCTTTGCATGAGGAAACAAGAGGATGTGGTGGCAACCCTGGAATCTCTGGAAAAAATATGGGATGAATATCAGGTCTATAATAATGATGAAATTAATCTGGCGGATCATCAGGAGATTCAACTGACAGAACCGAATTAAAGGAGAGATTTATGGCAAAAATACTAATTATTGGCGGCGGAGCAGCCGGAATGGCAGCCGCAGCCTTTTTAGGGGAACATGGACACCAGGTTCATGTGTTTGAAAAAAATGAAAAACTTGGGAAAAAGTTGTTTATTACGGGAAAAGGACGCTGCAATCTCACCAATTCCTGTGATGAGGAAACTTTTTTTCAATCTGTGGTAAGTAATGAGAAGTTTTTATATAGCGCCTTTCACGGGTTTTCCAATGAAGATGCCATTGCTTATTTTGAACAACTGGGTCTGCCCTTAAAGGAAGAACGAGGCGGGAGAATTTTCCCAAAATCGGATCATTCATCGGATGTGATTAAAGCTTTGGAACAGCGGATGAAGGAGCTGGATGTAAAGATTCACCTTAACAGTCTGGTAAAAGAGATTTTATTACAGGAAACAGACGAAGGACAGAAAAAGGTCACAGGAGTTCTCCTGGAAAATGGACAGAAGATTGTCGGAGATAAAGTCATTGTGGCCACCGGCGGTATGTCTTATCAGGCTACCGGTTCTACCGGAGATGGCTATGAGTTTGCAAAACAGGCAGGGCATAAGGTTACAACCCTGCGCAGTGCCCTGGTTCCCATGGAAACAAAGGAAGAATATATACCAAGAATGCAGGGGCTTTCTTTAAAAAATGTAAGATTTACCGTAAAAGACGGGAAAAAGGTACTGTATCAGGATTTTGGAGAGCTTTTGTTTACTCATTTTGGCATGTCCGGTCCTCTGGTGCTTACTGCCAGTTCCTATCTTGGGAAAAAACTGGAAAAGAAGGAATTGCAGGGTACCATTGACTTGAAAGCAGCCTTAACAGAGGAACAACTGGATGCCAGACTTTTGCGGGAATTTGAAGCAGGAAAAAATAAACAGTTTAAAAACGTGATTTCGGGAATGTTTCCGTCCAAAATGTTTCCGGTGATACTGGAACTTGGAAAAATTCCTTCTGAGAAAAAGGTAAATGAAATTACAAAAGCGGAAAGAATGGAATTTCTCCGGGTAGTGAAAAATTTCCCTGTGACCATTACCGGACTGCGGGGATTCCGGGAAGCAATTATTACACAAGGCGGCGTAAAAACCGGAGAAATCAATCCTAAGACCATGGAGTCTAAGAAAGCACAGGGCTTATATTTTATCGGAGAAGTGCTGGATCTGGATGCAGTCACCGGAGGATTTAATCTGCAGATTGCCTGGTCTACAGCCAGAGCTGCGGCAGACTATATAGAATGAAAGAAGAGCAAGGAGAAAAAAGATGGCAGTGAATATTGCGATTGACGGACCGGCAGGAGCCGGAAAGAGTACCATAGCCAAAGCTGTGGCAAGAGAACTGGAATTTATTTATGTGGATACAGGAGCCATGTATCGGGCAATGGCATTGTATTTGTTAAAACAGGGGATTTCCCCAAAAGAAACAGAAAAAATGGAAGAAGCCTGTAAGCGTGCTGAGATTTCTATTGTCTATGAAAATGGCGCTCAGCAGGTGATTTTAAACCAGGAGAATGTCACCCCTTATCTGCGCCAGGAAGAAGTGGGAAATATGGCTTCTGTAAGTTCTGCAAATCCAAAAATCCGTGAGAAGCTGGTAGAGCTTCAGAGAGTTCTGGCATCGAAAGAAAATGTGGTTATGGATGGAAGAGATATTGGAACCTGTGTGCTTCCTCATGCAGATGTGAAGGTCTATCTTACAGCCAGCGCAAGAACCAGAGCTTTGCGAAGATGCAAAGAACTGGAGGAAAAAGGAACTTCCTGTGTTTTGGAGGAAATTGAGGCTGATATTAATGAACGGGATCACCGGGATATGACCAGGGAAATTTCTCCTTTGAAACAGGCAGAAGATGCAGTGCTGGTGGATTCTTCTAATCTTACCATTGATGAAGTGAAGGACACTATTATTTCCCTTTATCGCAAAGGTCAGGGAGAAACAGGGGTATAAGGATGGAAGTAAAAGTAGCAAAAACAGCAGGATTTTGTTTCGGGGTAAAAAGGGCAGTGGAAAAAGCTTATGAAGTGGCAGAATCCACTCAGGGTCCGGTATATACCTATGGTCCCATTATTCATAATGAGGAAGTGGTTCGGGATTTGGAAGAACGGGGAGTTCGTGTTCTGGAATCAGAGGAGGATTTGAAAAAACTGGAATCCGGTACGGTCATCATCCGTTCTCATGGTGTTCCTGCCAGTATTTACGAATTACTGGAACAGAAAAATATTGCCTACGTGGATGTGACCTGTCCTTTTGTTTTGAAGATTCACCGAATCGTGAAAAAGGAAAGCCTGGCAGGAAGACATATTGTGATTGTGGGAAATGCTGACCATCCTGAGGTGGCAGGAATCCGGGGATGGTGCAAAGGGCCTTATACGGTGATTAAGAACCAGGAGGAAGCCAGGGCGTTTTTGTCAGAATGCCCGGAAAAAGTGTGTATTGTGTCCCAAACGACATTTAATTACAATAATTTTCAAGAAATAGTTGAAATTTTAGCCGAAAAGGGTTATGATAGACTTGTTTTAAATACGATTTGTAATGCAACCCAGGACAGACAGTCTGAGGCTGAGGAAATCGCAAAACAGGCGGATGCTATGATTGTCATAGGCGGAAGGAAGAGTTCCAATACCCAAAAGCTCTATGAGATATGCAAACGCGAATGTGAAAATACTTACTATATACAGACACTTGCTGACTTGGATTTTGATCGATTTCAATCCGTTCAATATGTAGGTATTACAGCTGGGGCTTCAACCCCAAATAAATTAATAGAGGAGGTTTCAAAACATGTCAGAATTAAGTTTTGAACAGATGCTGGATGAAACATTTAAAACAATCAGGAATGGAGAAGTAGTCGAAGGTACAGTCATCGATGTCAAAGAGGATGAAATTATTCTGAATATTGACTATAAAGCAGACGGTATCATTTCAAGAAGCGAGTACTCCAATGACCAGAATTTAGATTTAAGAACCGTTGTACATCCAGGCGACACAATGGAAGCAAAAGTTCTCAAACTCAATGACGGAGATGGCCAGGTGTTGTTAACATACAAGAGACTGGCTGCAGATAAAGGTAATAAGAGACTGGAAGAAGCATTTGAAAACAAAGAAGTGCTCACAGCAAAAGTAAGCCAGGTATTAGATGGCGGTTTAAGCGTTATTGTAGATGAGGCAAGAGTATTCATTCCTGCAAGTTTAGTATCTGATACTTATGAAAAAGACCTGACAAAATATCAGGATCAGGAAATCGAATTCGTAATCACAGAATTCAACCCAAGACGCCGCCGTGTTATCGGTGACAGAAAACAGCTTTTAGTAGCTAAGAAAGAAGAACTGAAGAAAGAACTCTTTGAAAGAATCCAGGCAGGAGATGTTGTAGAAGGAACCATCAAGAATGTAACAGATTTCGGTGCGTTCATTGATTTAGGCGGAGCTGACGGTCTGCTTCACATTTCTGAAATGTCCTGGGGAAGAGTAGAGAATCCAAAGAAAGTATTTAAAGCAGGAGAAAAAATCACTGTTTTAATCAAAGAAATCAATGGAGACAAAATTGCTCTCAGCTTAAAATTTGAAGACCAGAATCCATGGTTAAATGCAGCAGAAAAATATGCTGTAGGAAACGTAGTAGAAGGAAAAATCGCACGTATGACAGATTTCGGTGCTTTCATTGAATTAGAGCCAGGTGTAGATGCACTCCTTCATGTTTCTCAGATTTCCAGAGCACACGTTGAAAAACCATCTGATGTTCTGAAGGTTGGCCAGGTTGTTTCTGCAAAGGTTGTTGATTTCAACGAAGAAGAAAAGAAAATCAGCCTGAGCATGAAAGTTTTAGAACCGGCACAGGAAGAAGTTACAGAAACAGAAGAAGCAACAGAAGAATAAATTTGTGAAGAAGAAACAGCCGTCACTTTTGCGTGATGGCTGTTTTTAATACTTCGTGAAGATAGGATTTTAATCCAATGTCAGAGGATGAAGAGAAGGGCCAGGATACATAGTGTTCTTTGGAATGGTATTCTTCCTGTAAAAGAGGAAGATCAGGAGTTCCGGGAGCATAGAGAAATTGTCCGCTGATTTTCTTGTAACAGGTAGCAGCTGTTGCTTTTTGCCGGTGGGAAGCATCCAGATAAGCAGCAACACTTTTGTGAATCGCTTCGTCCTCAAAAGGAAGGTAATAATAATTTTTATAATCTTTGTAGAAATATCGTAAAGTGCCTTCAAAGAGAGGCATCTTTATTTTTACTTTTTCTTTTAATACGGTGATGTAACAGAAACCTGCATTTGCAGATAATGGTACCGGGACTGGTCTTTTTAAACATAAGATAAAGAGAACCTGTGTCTGTATGGCACCAGTGATATCGGGCTCCTGGATTTCGGTTGTCTCCAAAATCTGGTAAGAGTGATGCAGCAGTTGTTTTAATCTTCCAAGAGGAAGAAGGGACAGCATTCCCTTTAAATCATCCAGATTGTGAAGAAATAATTGCTCTCTGGTACTGGAAGCTCTGGAAAGAGCATATGCTTTATAAGCCTTTATCATTTCTTTCCCGGAGAGTTTATCTTTTCTTGGATATTGTACAAGCAGCTCAAAGGTTTTTTGCTTATGATCTGACATTTGCCGGAAAAATGCTGGCATGGACAGGAGTTCCCGGTACAGATCCAGAGAATGGCAGGAGTCCAGGGGATGGGAAAGCTGCAATGCTTCATACCGGTGTCGCAGATAGGGAAGGTCAAAAGAAGTTCCGTTAAAGTGAATCAGAAACTGCTTTTCCCTGGCTAATTGGCTAAATGCCTTTAGAATCTGGAGTTCTTCCCCAGGGTCTGTGCTTTCTGCTAAAAACTGAATAGATTCAAAAGCCTGAAGCTTATCTGAATACTGTACAGCGCCAATAAGAAAAACCTGACTGGTTTTCGGACTGAGGCCTGTGGTTTCAATATCAAAGAAAAGCAGTTCAGACAAAGAAACATGTTCTGGAAAAAAATCAAAATCCAATTCTGGTGATAATGAACAAAGACGACTCTTGTTTGTTATCATTTTAACAAATTCCTTTCTGATTGTATTCAAAATAATACGAAATTTCACTAAAAAATCCTAGTGATTTGCGAAAAAAAGTGTTATATTATATAACATAAGATCATATGCAATCATGATACCAATGGCAACATTGGCTTGGATTGCACTTTGTGCAATCATTATACCATAAAACGCAGAGAATAGTCAGAGTTTATCTGATTATCATAGATAAAGGAGGGACATAATATGGCGTTTTTAACCTTCAGAGGCGGAGTGCATCCGTATGATGGAAAAGAATTGTCCAAAGAAAAACCTGTGAAAGAATTTCTTCCGGGAAAAGAGCTGGTGTATCCGTTATCACAGCATATCGGCGCTCCGGCACAGCCTGTTGTAAAAAAGGGAGATAAAGTACTTGCAGGACAGAAAATTGCAGAAATGGGTGGCTTTGTTTCTGCACCGATTCACGCAACCGTATCAGGAATTGTGAAGGATTTAAAAAAAGTCAGAAATAACGTAGGAGCTATGGTAGATGCCATTATCGTAGAAAATGATGAGCAGTATGAAACTGTAGAATTCCAGCCGGCAAAATCTTTAGAGGAGCTTTCTAAGGAAGAAATCATTGCCAGAATCAAAGACGGTGGAGTGGTTGGTATGGGAGGCGCGGGATTTCCCACACATGTGAAACTTTCTCCAAAGGAGCCGGATAAAATTGAGTACGTACTGGTGAATGGCGCGGAGTGTGAGCCTTACCTTACCTCTGATTACCGCCGTATGCTGGAGCAGCCGGAATGGATTATCGGTGGTTTGAAATGTATGCTAAAGCTCTTTGACCATGCGAAGGGATGCATCTGTATTGAAGATAATAAGCCGGATTGCATTGCAAAGCTTACAGAGATGGTAAAGGATGAACCGCGTATAGAAGTCTGTACACTGAAAACAAAATACCCACAGGGCGCAGAGCGATGCCTTATTGCCGCTGTCAGTGGAAGAGAAATTAATTCTTCTATGCTTCCGGCAGATGCAGGTTGTGTGGTAGATAATATTGATACGGTATGCGCGGTTTACCGGGCAGTGATGTTTGGGGAACCGGTTATGGACCGTATTGTTACCATTACAGGTGACGCAGTGGCAGATCCCTGTAACTTTAAGGTGCGGCTGGGGTCTTCTTTTGCAGAGCTTCTGGAAGCGGCAGGCGGATTAAAGCAGCCGGCAGAGAAAATCATTTCCGGAGGTCCTATGATGGGATTTGCTATGTTTGATTACCATGTGCCAGTGGTAAAAACGTCTTCCGCTATGTTGTGTATGTCAAAGGATGAGGTTTCCGCCCAGGAGCCAGGCGCCTGCATTAACTGCGGACGCTGTGTGTCAGCCTGTCCGGCAAGACTGATTCCGTCAAGACTTGCAACTTATTCAGAGCATGGACAGGAAGACCTGTTTGTGAAATATCATGGCATGGAATGTGTAGAATGTGGCTGCTGCAGTTACACCTGTCCGGCAAAACGTCCGTTGACACAATCTGTCCGTTCTATGAGAAAAACCGTACTGGCAAACAGGAAAAAACCCAAATAGGAGGAGAACATCATGAGTGAATTATTACATGTTTCATCTTCCCCCCATGTCAGGGATAAGGTGAATACAGGAAACATTATGCTTACGGTGCTCATAGCATTGCTGCCAAGTGCATTGTTCGGAGTTTATAATTTTGGTCCCCATGCGCTGATGCTGATACTGGTAAGTATTCTCTGCTGTGTTGCCACAGAAGCAGTATATGAGAAAATCGTACATAAAAAACTGACTATCCAGGATTACAGCGCCGCGGTTACCGGTCTTTTGCTGGCATTAAACCTGCCTCCAAACGCCCCCTGGTGGATTGCTGTTATTGGAAGTGCGTTTGCAATTCTGGTTGTAAAACAGTTATTTGGAGGTCTGGGACAGAATATTATGAACCCGGCTCTGGCTGCCAGATGCTTTCTGCTGATTTCCTTTACCGGAAGAATGACAGACTTTGCAGTACCAAAGGGCGCCTGGGGAAATATTGCAGATACTGTTTCCGGGGCTACACCTCTGGCGGCTTTAAAAGCAGGAGAGAGCGTAAACTGGGTAGATTTATTCTTTGGAAATATCCAGGGAACTATTGGTGAAACATCTGCATTGGCCATTCTCATTGGTGCGGTGATTTTGCTGGTAAGAGGAGTGATTGATCTTCGCATTCCACTGACTTATATTGGAAGCTTTGCAATTTTTGTTCTTCTTTTCGGAGGACATGGATTTGATATGAATTATCTGCTCTGCCATTTGTTCGGCGGCGGCTTGATGTTAGGTGCATGGTTTATGGCAACCGATTATGTGACAACTCCTATTACGAAAAAAGGACAGTTGGTCTATGGTGTTTGCCTTGGTGTATTCACAGGCTTGTTCCGTATTTTCGGAGGCTCTGCAGAAGGTGTTTCTTATGCCATTATTTTCTGCAACCTGTTAGTGCCCATTATTGAGCGTTTCACCATGCCTGTAGCCTTCGGAAAAGGAGGGAAAAAAGCATGAAAAATACCATTATTAAGGACACGATCATTCTTACTTTAATTACCCTGATTGCCGGAGGGGTTCTGGGACTGGTATATGAAATTACCAAGGATCCCATTGCAAAACAACAGGAGCTGGCAAAACAGGAAGCCTACAAGGCTGTTTTTGAGGATGCAGATACTTTTGAGGTATGTGTGGAAGCAGAAGATGCAGATTTGGCTGCTTACTTAGCCGGAGAAGGTTTTGAAGCGCAGACTGTAAACGAAATTATGGAAGCAAAGGATGCTTCCGGAGAGACTCTGGGATATGCCATTAATCTGACTACTTCGGAAGGATATGGCGGAGATATTCAGATTACCGTAGGTATCACTTCTGACGGAACTGTGAATGGAATCTCTATTCTGTCCATCAGCGAGACAGCAGGTCTTGGTATGAAAGCGAAAGAACCGGCTTTCTAT
>OHDQ01000122.1_pt1 | contig 41764 bp, 47 predicted proteins | sample 1606421 | NCBI WGS metagenome assembly OHDQ01 (sample SAMEA3879589, study PRJEB24766) | human gut metagenome | biome: human-associated habitat; feature: feces | place: USA | collected 1985/1987
CATTGCCGGACTACAAGTATGTACCGATGAGGGATGTTCGAGAAGCAATGTATCCAGAGAAGATGACCACAGAACAGCTGGCAGAGGCATTGGATGAGATTGCAGAAGCTTTTGATCCGTATGAGTATCGAGACAATGTGGAGCCGGGAGAAAATACGGTACAGGAAGTAATGCTGGATTTGCGAAGTGGAAATATTCATTCCTATATTTCGTATCTGAAGGATATTGTAGATGAAAAATGCAATCTGTCTGTTCGTGCAGGTGTATTGATGGAAAGACTGAAAGCCTATGAACCAGAGCTTCCAAAGGATATGGAACCAATGGTGTATGTAAACTATTGTGAAGAGAGTGGTCTCATGAATCCAAGATGTCAGAGGTTATCCGAGCTGGATGCAAAAACAGCAGAAATGGATAAAGAATGGTATGCAAAACGTGATCCGAAGGCAGAAGAACCTACAAAAATCGCAAAGATATATGTGACGGTGTATTATGCGGAAAAAGGTGAACAGATGCTGCATCATTTCAAGAAGTCAATGGATATTGGAAATGGACATGGAGGTATTGTGAGTCAGTTGAAGTATGATAATGAAATGAAGCTTACAGATGAGTATTGGATCAAATACCAGAAAGGCAAAGGAAGTGAAGAGTTCCAAAAGTATATGGAAGATTTGACAGACATGCAGAACCATGTGCTTCCATATCTGCAGAGCTTTTGCAACCTGGAAGAAAAAGGCGTGAAGGAGAGACGAGAACAGCAGATAGCAGAAAGAAATGAAGGAAGAATAGATGAGCGAGTAACAAGTACCGAAGTGAATGTAGTGGTTAAGGATGGAGGAAAAATAGATAGAAAACCAGCACAGAAGAAGCAGGCGGTAGATGGAAAAGATAAGAAATTATCCATTCATGAACGGCTTGAGATTAATAAGAGGATTATTCAAGAAAAGCAGGGAAAAGATAGGCCGGAGAGAGGGGCTGATAAGTATGTGAATAGATAAGAGCATTTGTAAGTAGCGACAAAAAGGATTTCCAGAAATCGTTATGATTTTTGGAAATCCTTATTTAGGTAAAAATTCAATAATATCTTGAACAGAACAATGTAGTATTTGACAAAGAGCATCAATTGTGTTTGTTGATACTGATTCACCGGCTTTGAGCCTTCGGATTGTTGAGCTACTAATTCCACCCTTAACCTGAAGGGTATAAGTTGATGCACCAACTTTCTGCATGGTATTCCATAATGGTTCATAGGAAATCAATGAATATATGCCTCCCTTTTTATATTGACATATATTCATTATTGCCTATAATGGTAAATAAGTGTGATAGGCAATATTGCCTATATTAAAGTAAATAATAATACCTTACAGAATAAGGTATTATTTTCGTAGAGTATCAAACTCTGCGGTTTATGATTTTTATTCAAGATTTACAAAATATATTATATCACTGTCTCATATTTTGTCAATATGTCGCATTTGGTGTGTGCTGCATAATATCAAACTATTTGTTTTTGTAGTCGATTAATCCTTTTTGTCGTCACTGTTATAGTCATACGTGGAGGTGATCTCATGCCAAGAAAAGGCGAAAATATCTATAAACGAAAAGATGGCAGATGGGAAGGCAGATATGTTAAAGGCAGAGACGGTAAAAAGGCGATATACGGATATGTATATTCAAAATCATACTCTGAGGTAAAGAAAAAACTGATACTGAAAAGAGCTGAATACGCCCTGGAAGAAAATAAGCCGTCATCTTCTATGATGAAAGACGCACTGTTCTCTGAACTGTCAGAGATGTGGCTATGTTCCATTAAATCATCAGTAAGGGAATCAACCTGGATAAAATATAGGAACATTTTGAAATGCAACATTGTTCCACGACTTGGAAATAGAAACTTGAGCGAAATTGATTATTCGGTAATTTCTGCTCTTTGCAACGATTTAATGGAATCAGGCGGGAAAGACCAGAGTGGGCTTGCTACAAAGACGGTAGCTGATGCACTTTCCCTTACTAAGGCTGTCATCAAATATGCTTCCCGAATGAAATACATAACGGATTGCACGGCTCTTGATGTATCCGTAAAAGTAAAAAATGCATCTCTTAGGATACTGAGCGTTCAGGAGCAGCAGATTTTGATTTCTGAACTTACAGAGGAATTGAATCTCCCAGGATTGGGAATCTATCTTTGTCTTTTTACAGGAATAAGAGTAGGAGAATTGTGTGCGCTGACCTGGGATGATATTTCTCTTGAAAACAATATGATCCATATTCACAGGACGATGCAGCGCATACAGACACCGGATAGTGAAAGGAAAACTGCGATTCTGATTTCAAAGCCGAAGAGCCAGTGCTCCATCAGAGATATCCCTATAGCAGGTGCGTTGCGTGAAAAATTGGTTCAGCAGGCTGTAAAGGAGGGATATGTGCTGACTGGAAATAAAACCAGCTATATTGAGCCGCGTACCATGCAGAACCGTTTCAAAGCAATCGTGGAACGGTGCGGTATCCGGGATGTCCATTTCCATACGCTCCGCCACACCTTTGCTACCAGGTGCATCGAGGTAGGATTTGACGTGAAAAGCCTCAGTGAGATCCTAGGCCACGCCAATGTCAGCATTACGCTAAACCGCTACGTCCATCCATCGATGGAGTTGAAACAGAAAAATATGGATAAACTTTCTAAGTTATTTACCGTCAAATAAGCCGTCTATATTTTGAAAAAGTGTCGTATTTCCAAGGAAAATAGAGCCTGTTACCGAGAGTTTGATACTCTGCGAAGGTCGGATGGATATATGGAAAATGAACAAATCAAGACAGAATTTAATGAAACTGAAAGAGAACAACTAATCGGTTGTTTAGTAGATGAACTCCCAGTACTACGTACAAAGTTAGGTGTTTCCCAGACAGAAATTGCTGATATGATTGGTGTTTCACGCCAGACATATTCCTCGATAGAAACAAGAAAAAGAAAAATGACATGGAGTATTTATCTATCGCTTATTCTTGTGTTTGATTGTAATTCTAAAACACATGATTATATTCGTGGACGAGGTCTGTTCCCAAAAGAAATTATTATAAGTACTGAAGTTACACCTTTGAATTTGAACAATAGCTTTGCAAAATTAGAGAATAGAACTATACGTTTCGACGAAATGGCAATTCAAAAGATTGAGACAGTTTTTTTGTCTGAATATGTTCGTTGCAATAAAACCGAAAAATAAATTTTCATTTAGTTAATATAAGTTTAAAGCTAGATGGTTTTCAATTTAACAAAAATTATCAAACATAAATACTAATATAAATGGCAGGTGATAATTATGACACAGGGATATATTGCTATAGGCTATATGTGTAATCAAAAATGTAGTTTTTGTCCATGCTCGAAAGAAGAAAAAAAATATCCGATTCCATCTTTGGAGGAACTGAAACAAACGATTGAGATCATGATAACTGAAAGTGGAATGGATTCTATTGTTGTATCTGGGGGAGAACCTACTATACATCCTGAATTTTGTGAATTTATTAAATTCCTTTGTGAAAAAAAAATAAATGTTACGGTATTGTCTAATTCCGAAAAGTTTTCACAAACAGATTTTTTGAATAAATTTCTGATAATGGCTGATCCAAGATATGTTGAGATAATTACAACAATTCATAGTCAAGTAGCAGTTGATCATGAGAGAGTAAATGGTTCTGCAGGTAGTTTCGAAAGAAGTATACAAGGATTAAGATGTTTACAATCTAATGGATTCCATGTGACAGTCAAGCATTGCATAACAAAGGAAAATTATAAAGATTTATTTGATTTTTATAACTTTGTCGAAAATACATTTCCACAGGATGTAGATATGCAGATATGTAGTATTGATTATTGTGGATTGGCAGATGACACAAAATATGATTACATGGTGGTTTTTCCAGATTTAGAACCATATTTTGAAAAAATGTTTGATCAGTATATGGCAGATATTGACTCCGGTTCTGTTAGACATTTGTATTGCATAAATATGCCTCTCTGTTCGATGGATCCGTATTACTGGGACTTTGTTGCACCTAAAGCAAAGACCTATGGAAAGTATGCAGCACCTACTAGCACTGGTGAGTCTGATGTTATGGCAGGAGAAGAGAGCTTTTTAGGTACATTTGGAAAAGCTTGTGAAAGATGTAAGGTGGAAATGATTTGTGCTGGAACGTATAGAACAGCATTTAATTATTTCGGTGATAGGATTATAAAACCATACGAATAAGGAGGAAATCTAATGGGATATTTAAAACAGCATTGCTTTACTGTTGATAATGTCAAAGAATTCTTTTTGTCTCCTTATACTTATATAGTTAATACTGAGCAGGCACTTTATATTGGACGAGAAGACGATAGAAGAGAGTTTTGTATTGAAAAACCGTATGATTGTTACGAGGAATTATTTCATAGTTTGTCTGAAGGGATGGATGTAAACGAACTTAAAGCATTTTTTGATGCAAAAATTTCAGATGAGACTTGGGAAGAGTTCTATGAATGGTTGATTGTTGGAGGGATTGTTGAGTAATGTATATACCAGAATTTTTCGGAGAAAGACAAATTGAAAATACGCAATTTAAGCTTAAAGATATGTGGCTTTTTCGAAACGAAAAAAAATGTCTTTTTTTAAATAGATCGGGGCATATTTTAATTACCGACATGGAATTGGGACTTCAGGTTATAAATAACAATTGCACTGAAGATTTGTTGCTCAAACTCTTACAAAGGGGATTTGCCGCTGAAATGGCTGAAGAAAAGTCGGATGAAGAAACAGAGGCGGATGATATCAGACCGATGTTTTTTATGATCGATATGACGAACCGTTGTAATATGAGTTGCAAATACTGTCTTAGGGAAATAAACGATCAGCCAGGCGAAGAATCTATAACATATGAAATGCTACGTAAGATATGTGAATACATTGCTTCATATTGCCGAGATATAGAAGACGATCGTATAACAATTCAGCCTTGGGGTGGTGAGCCACTGCTTGAGAAAGACAAGATATTTTTCATCAAGAATGAATTACAACGATATGGTATAAAACCAACTATCACGATTGAGACAAATGGACTGCTCTTATCTGATGAACTAATTAAAGAACTGCGAGAAAATGAGATTGGTATTAGCGTTAGTATAGATGGAAATGAACAAGTGCATGATTCTCAAAGAGTTCTGGCAAATGGCAGAAAAACCCATCATCTGATAAAAAGAAGAATTCAGAGTTTCCGTGAAATAACAGGCGAAAACGTATCTACAATATCAACAATTACAAGAAATTCACTGGAGCATATAGAAGACATAGTATCATTTCTTGTCAATGAATTACATTTAACACATATTAAGCTGAATTTTGTTCATCGAAGTTGTTTTTGTGATAATGATTCATTGTGCCTGACTTCAGATGAAATTGCCGGTGTGGTGCAGCGGATCTTTGAGTATATTCTGCAACTACATAAAATGAATATAGAAGTGTATGACTATAATGTATGGATAAAGAGTATGAATTTGTTGACTGCCAAAAAATTAGATGTGTGTTTGTCTAATGGATGTAATGGTGGTAGAAGAATGATTACAATTGACAGGCATGGAGATATTTACCCTTGTGATGTGACAGACTTTCCGGAAGAGAAAATGGGAAATGTCTCCGATGACAAAAAATTGATACAGTTGATAAAAGATGCAATCAAACAAAATGAATATTTCAAGCCGAAAATCAGTGATGATTGCCAAATTTGTCCTTGGAGATATTATTGCATGGGTGGATGTACAGTGCATATGAAATGTGCTGGCATAAAGCAGAATGTAGATGATATTGAATGTTCTGTTAATCGGACTCTTTATCCTAAATTAGTTGAATTAATACTGGATGATCCAGAGCTGATGAATAGAATAGTTGGTTATGATTTTTTGGAGGTCTAAGATGGGTTTAGATATTGAGAATGATGCAGGAATTTTAAAGCATTATAATGTTACGAATGTAGAAAAATCACCATGCTTTATTGAAAATACCACTTCGAACAGTAAAATTATCATTTTTCAAAATAAAATAGCCATAATAACTTTTTGTGAGATGCTGGATGGTGAGTTTGCTGAATGGATAGAGGTGATGAGATATAGACATTCATATAAAACACATATGTATATAATTTCTAATAAAATGAGATTAGAAAATAATGAATTTGTTCGTTATTGTTCTACTCTTACTAAGGAAAGTTGCCGTACACTTGATAATTTCGATTATTACTCATTTGCTGGAATTTCTATGCATACATGGAAGCCATGGGTAAGTTCATCGCGGTTGTATGACTTTTCAATTGAAGAAACTGATTCTTTGGTTATTGTTACATTCTTTCGTAATGAAGCATATGGGGATTGGGAATATAGCAATGGATATCGCAAAGTTGAAAACATTATTTCAATCAATAAAGATTACATTAATAATCCAGTAGATAAGGACATAAGGTGCTGTATTGATCATAAATGGATAATAATTGAAGAAAATAATCCTTATTGAGAAAATGATGTATCTCATGGCGCATATGTGATAAGAATCTACATTTATCGTTAGATGTAGTTTGAAGAATAGTAATAGTGGAGGAACGATGATGACAAGTAATCTCAATGAGAATAACATTTGGAAAAAACGTTTTTCTGTGGGAATAGCAATAGAAACAACATTGTCTGATTTTGAAGGTATGTTAGAAAACTATGGAAGATATATTGATAATTTCTATTGTTCTCTTCCGCTCGGAGATAAGTTTCATGGAAGAACTCATGTGGCAAATCAGTTTAAAAATCCCGAGAATATTCAGAAATTCTGGGAAATTGCAAAGATGATAAACAAATCTGATGTGGGTTTTGAAATTGTATTTAATACAGACAAGCTTACTAAAGAAGATTTTTATATGTGTCGTAATGAGCTTGAAAAGCATGGGGTAACTGTTGATAAGATTGCAATTTTAGATAAATATTACGAACTAGTTAGTGCGATTTTTCCGAATGCAAAGCTAGTTAATAGTGTGAATAATATGCCAAATACGTTAGATGGAATCAGACAGATATCTCATAAATACGATGAGATCGTAATTGGTCGTCAATTTATACGCAATATCGATGCCTTTCGCATTGTCACCGAAGAATTAGGCTCAGATTGTGTCCTTTTAGTGAATAATGGATGTTCACATATTTGTGGTGGTTGTCGATCGTTTGATTACTGCAATGATTGTTATGAAAAAGAGAAAAAAAGGACTTCTGCAGAGTATCTCTATGCATTGCAAAGCATTCTGCCTTATGAAATTAGTGAAGAATACTTTGATACAAGCGCTGTTAAATTGTTTAAACTCAGTACAAGAAATGCAGATACAGAATTCATTTGCAAATGTATCGATAGTTACATTCATGATAACGGGAAAGGATATGTAGATAAAAGTCCACATCATTATTTGATGTGGTCGAGACTTATGTGGCATCAGGATCATTTTGATTCCTTTGATTATGAAAGAATCCGCAGTATAAAGCAGGAAATATGTAAAAAACAGTAAAAAGTATAAACATAGCAATCGCAAGAGAGCTGTTTTTATAAATAAAATAGAAAGGAGATAGACGCAATGCAGAAAATTGAAATCTTCTCAAAGAAGCTCAATAAGAATGTTGTTGTAAAAAAACAGTCCGCAAATACTGTAGCAATGGGCTGGAGCAACGGCGGCTGGAGCAAGAGTGGCGGTTGGAAGAGACCTCAGATGTAATCATATAGGGCCAATCATAGCTACTTAAAACCATTAAGGTAGAGGATGGAATTGGTTTTTGATTCCATCCTCTATTCGTTTTAATTTATTATATTAAAGGGGAATAATATGGTTCTTGGAATAATGATATCAAAACAGTGTAATTTTCATTGTGGACATTGCATGGTGAACAGTTCTCATAAATATTCCTGGATGGAAGACGGTGTATTAAATAAATTCTATGAGTTAGTAGAATACAATAGACCGGATGATGTGTATATTCTCGGCGGAGAACCGTTTTTACATATAGAAAAAATAGAAGAAATGGTAAGCATAATCAAAAAAAACTGTGATAGAATTACGGTTTTTACAAATGGAAGTTTTTTGCTCAATGATGATATTTCAGAACGCGTAAAGAATCTGGGCATAATTGTTCGAGTTAGTGATGACCGTTATCATCGCAAGTTCTGGACTGATAAACTAAAAGAAAGAATAGAACAGTCAGGGTATTGGATTGTAAGCAAAGATGAGTGTGAAGAGATGATTCCGGTAGGAAGAGCATATGAAGAGTTTAAGCACTTAAAATATAATATGGGATGTTCTTTATTAACTGGCAGATATGATAGAGATTTTTATCCGAATGCTGAACGTTATATGGTAATGATGGACGGAAGTGTAAATTTATATTGTGCTACAATTGAAGCTTCACTCGCAAATGTATTTGAAGATGAAAACATAACTTATGAGTTGTTGGTTGAGAGAGAAAAAGTGTTTCATAATTATTTGTTTAGAGAAGTAATACATTGCCAAGAGGATACTTACATGGGAAAGATGTGTAATCTTTGCCAGAAATATAAAATAACAGACGAAGAAATTTTATTTGAGAATGAGCATGTGGCTTATACTTCAGATTATAGGTGATATATGAATAAAGAACTTCTTTTTGATGATGATATAGTGTTTTTTCACAATCAATATTACAAATCATCTGTATGGAAAAAAATGACGAAACAGATGCCTGAAAAAGGTATTTTTCCATCCTTGAGAGGAGAAAGTGTAGAAGGTGTCAATTTCGATGAATATAGAATACATATGAAAAAACTGGATGTTGAGGATCAATACAGTAGTGGAAGATGTTGGATATATGCAACATGCCATTTCCTTCGACAAGAATATTATAAAAAATATCAGATGGATTTGCTTTTATCGCAAGAATATTTAGCTTTCTATGATCTTTTGGAGAAGTCAAATTGTTTTATAAACTATATCATAGACCATATTTCAGATTCAATTGATGATAGAATATTTTTGATGCTACTTAAACACCCAATACAGGACGCAGGTCAGTGGGATTACATTGTAAATATTCTGGACAAATATGGAGTGGCACCACAAAACTATATGATGAAAAATAGTCAGTCAAAAAATACTGGCGATATGATTGCAGTATTAAGCAATATGCTTCGTATTACTGCAAGTAATATAAAAAAGGAATATGTTTTAAAAAATAAAAAAGCGGATTTCAATTTCATAAAAAAGAATGAAATGAGCAAAATCTATAGTTTTTTATGTGCTGCAATGGGTGAACCACCAGAATCTATAGAGATTTATGTTGGATCCGATGCGCAACAAAAAGAAAAGATGACACCGAGGGAGTTTTATCATACTTTTTTTCCATCAGAGAGAATTAAGACTATGATTCCTATTACAAGTTTATCAGGGTTAGAAATGCAAGCCGACCATGCATATGAGATTGAAGGTTTGAAAAACATGGTTGAGGGAAGGAGTGTTCGGTACTTAAACTTAGGAAGAAGAGAATTTAAGCGTCTAATCCTTGATCAGCTTCAGCATAATATGCCTGTTTGGTTTGGTTGCGATTCTAGGTATGGTGTAGATAAGAAAAAAGGAGTTCTTGATTTAAATTTTTATGATATGAATCAAATAGGAATACAATTTCCTGACAGAGAAGAAAGCCTTTTATATCATATTTCAGAACTTACTCATGCTATGCTTTTTGAAGGGGTAAGATTTGATTCGAAAGGAAGATTATCTGGTTGGCTCGTTAAAAATTCTTATGGTCCAGAAAAGGGGAATAATGGATATTTGGATATGAAAGATCGTTGGTTTGATCAATATGTATATGAAGCAGTAATAGATAGAAGTTTACTGTCTGATAACCAAATAAGAATCTATAAATCGGATCCGGTTTTATTGCCACGATGGCATCCAATCGGAACACTCGCAGATTAAAATTGTTAATAATATATGAAGGTGATTGTAAATGAAATGGCTAGCAAATCATAAAAAAATAATGCTGATTATTACAGAAAGCTGTAATCTTCGTTGCAAGTATTGCTATGAAAAAAATAAAAACGGAAAAAGTATGAGTTTTGAAACTGCAAAAAGAATTATTGATCATGCATATTTAGACATGAGTGGATATGAGAGTATGGTCATAGAATTACATGGTGGAGAACCATTTATTAATTTTCCGTTGATGAAGAAAATTGATGATTATGTGATTGAGAATTACAATCATATTCCTGTTTTATTCCGGGCAATTACAAACGGTACTCTGGTACATGGAGAAATCCAGGATTGGCTGAAAGATAGAGTGGATCGATACGAACTAATGTTGAGCATCGATGGAAAGCAGGATCAGAACGATGAAAACAGAAAACTAATAAATGGTGAGGGAAGTTTCAAAAAAATTGATATTGATTTTTTTAAGCAGACCTGGAAACATTGTCCAGTCAGTATGACAATTAATGAAAAGACAATTGCTCATCTTGCAGAGGGAACAATATGGCTTCAAGAGCAAGGGTTCGATGTTTGCAATGCATTTGAATGGGCAACAGACTGGAATTTGGAAAAAAGCATTCCTCTCTTAGACAGAGAACTTGATAAACTCATTGAATACTATTCAGAACAGCCACAGGAAAGAGTTTGTCTTTTACTGAGGTATCATTTACAGGATTTTTTCCTTCCGTTAGATGGCTCATTTCGATATTGTCTGGAAATAGACGATCCGTTAGAGTGTTATGATGCGTCGGGGAAATATGCACCTTGTCATGGGTTTACTGAATTTACAATGGGTTCCGAAGCAAAAGCAGCTGAGTACAAAAAAATGAAAACCAGTGATTTTGTGTTTACAGAAGAAAACATATGTTATGGATGCAAGTTGATTCGTTTTTGTAGAATTTGTTTTGCTGCAAATCATATGTTAACTGGTAATATGCAAAAGCAAAGTCCAGAAATTTGTATTTTTAACCGAATGTGTCTCAAAGCAGGCGTTCAAATTCAAATGAATAGAAGTAAATTGCTTGATTATGATAGCGCGTATATCATGCAGTTAAATGAGGCGGCACATGCCATTGATAAATACCTTGAAGAAATGGGGGATGGTGAATAATGAATGTTGCAATCATTACATGGGGGGATGAAAGTCGCATCCTATATGACTTACTTCATCGAAATGGATATAACATAGTATGCATTATTGAGGATAATAACTGTAAATGGGATTTAAGATATAAAGAGGCTCCTATTGTTTCATCTGGAAAAGGAGCTGTTATGTTTGAAGCTGGTAGTATAGAAAAGTTTATTGTACCTTCTTTGGACGAACAGCTGAATTATAGAGCTGAAAAAATGATATCTGCATATGGAATTGATTTGGACAATTTATTATATGCGCCAATTGAAACATTAAAAGGCGAACTGTCAGATGGTGAAAAAATAGCTAAAATCTGTCTTTATACAGAAAGAACAGAACTTGAAACCATGGAGATTCATGCTGCAGAGCATTGTAATCTGAATTGTAAGAACTGTTCGATGTTTTGCGGTTTGGTAGAAACATGCGATTTTCCTTGTTATCAGGAATTCGAAGAGGGAATCAAACAGTTGAAAAACTTTTTTCCTCATATTAAGAAGTTTCGCATTATCGGAGGAGAACCACTGTTGAATCCAGAATTGGATAAATATATTCGCTTAATCAGAAATGTTTATCCATATACAGACATTCGTTTAATTTCAAACGGAATACTTGTGACAAAAATGAGTGACCAACTGATACAGACGATTATCGATAATGATGTTACATTTATTGTGACTCAGTATATTTCTTTAAAGCACTCTATTGATGAAATCAATCGTTTTCTATCCAAAACAGGTATACGTTATATTGTGACAGAAGCTGTCCTGGAGTTTCAGAAAATTTACAATGCATTAGGAGATTCCGATATTGACGAAAACTTTTATCGCTGTCATTGGAAAGGCAGCTGTGCAACTATGTATGGTACTAAGATTGCAACTTGTTATGTACCATTTGTGATACATTATCTTTCGGATAAATTTAATCTTGCAATAGAAGAAACAGGGAAGATTGATTTAATGGAAGAGGGATTAACAGCACAGGAAATCATAAAAAGAATGCACACACCTTTTGATATGTGCCGCTATTGTGCACCTAAGGGGAATTGGACTGAATGGGAGCGTTTACCGGATAAGAATAATACAACTATTCAGGACTGGAGCATATGAAATCAGATGTATGTATATTGCATGAAATAAAGAATTCTCTTCAAGAAAAAAAGCAGACAATCTTACAATTGTTAGATGATATGAATTATCGAATTAATGAAGTTTGGTCAAAGCAAGAAAGAGAATATATTGATGCATGCTTCGCATATGAACGTTATCTTGCCGAACTCAAGATCAAGCCAGACAGAAAAGAAACTTTGATTAGAATTGAAGATGAAGCAACAAAGTATGTAAGAGTATTGCTCGGTGAGGATGAAAAAAAAACACTAGATGAAATGATGAAAATAGTGTATGCACGTGCTGATGCTAATCTGAAGCAAATCAAACAATTTAAAGAAGAATTACTTAGGGCAATGAAACCGTATGCCTATCATGTTAATTCGATAAGTGGATTATCAGAATTGAAAGCATCTGTACAGAAAGAGAATATGTACTGTAATGAGGTGGTTGATGGTGTGTTTTCAGTAAGCGATTATGATCAACTAATTCTCTATATCGGCCGTGCTGTTGCAGGTGGAATGCATGTTATGAAAAATGGAAATATATGCATCTATTCGCGGAATCCAGTTCAATCAGTAGAAGAAGAAATAGTTGTATTAAAGAAAGATATTTATTTGTATAGGGTATCTTTGGATGAATTTGAACCAGTAATTGATTATGTCTTAAACAATGGAAGAGCAGAAATATTTTTCGGGCATGAATGGATTTCGCGAAAGAATAAAGTTTCGTGTGATGGCATTTCCCTACGGGCAGTATCTATAAATGACTGGACTAAGCATCAATTTTATTATAATACGGGTGTAGTTGATGAAATCACTCTCGGAGAGACATATCTCAAAAAAATGGATGCTAATTGTTTGAATGAAGTATTGCTGTCGTTGGTATTAAGTGGAAAAATTGTAAGAATCTAGCTAGTTGTCAAGGAGTAAAAGCCATGAAAGAATTATCTTCAGAAAAAAATGCAAAATATCAGAAGATATACAAGAAAAATTTAAAAAAATACAAAAATAGTAAAGTCGAACTAGATTTTTTGGAAGTGTGGGTTGGAAAAACTTGTAATCTGAGGTGCCGCGACTGTCTGCACATGATTCCATATATCAAGCAGAAAAAATTAGAAGTGTCGAGATTAATTAGTGATTGTAAAAGGCTTCTGGAACTATGTAGCATAAATTACTTTTCTATTGCAGGCGGAGAACCATTTTGTTGCAAAAACCTATTTGAGTTGATAGATTTTGTGACTGAATCTGCAGATATTAAAGATGGAAAAATTGTTACTAATGGAACGGTTGTTCCGGAAGAGCGGACGATAGACGCATTGCGACGGATGAAAGGTAAATTAGAGATTAGAGTGGATGTCTATCCTGGACAGGCGGATAAGACGGCTAAATTCATAAAGATTCTGGAAGAAAATGAAATCCGAAACCATATACAGTTTTACCGAGGGGATAAGAAATCAAACTGGAAGCATGTTTCCAGTCCAATGCAGATGAAAATCTGTGAATCAATGTCGGAAATGATTTATAGTGATTGTACTGTCAGACATTGTTACACTATGTGTGATGGAGAATTAACAGCATGTCCTAGGGGAATAACAACTGAAGAGGTGTTTTCTCTTGAAAAGAACCCATTTGAACACGTTAATATACGTGAATTGAAAAATGATGTAGAGGCTAGGGCAAGAATTGCAACATGTTTTGAAGATTCTTTATATAAAGATTATTGTAAATATTGTCTAGGACTTACAGCATTTAATCCATATTATGTGGTTCCGGGAGTACAGGTAAAGAGCAATGAATATGAAAAATTTGAAATATAGAAAACTATTTCTTGAAAATCTAATTAAATATCGAAATAGAAAGGTAAAACTATCTTTTTTAGAGGTATGGGTAGGTCAAACTTGTACATTAAAGTGTAGAGACTGTTGCCATATGATTCCTTACATCAAACCGTCTATATATGATGTGGATTCTTTAATCGAGGATTGCAAAATACTATTTGAATTGTGTGATGTTGATTTCTTTTCAATATTAGGAGGTGAACCATTTACTAATCCTGATTTATATAAACTTATTGATTTTGTTGCAGAATCAAAAAATATTAAAGATGGAAAACTAATCACGAATGGTACGATCATGCCGAATGATATGATGATGAATTCACTGAGAAAACTTAATAATAAACTTGATGTTAGAATTGATGTTTATCCAGGGCGAGAGACTCGTGCACAAGAGTTTTATGATAAGTTAACAACAGCGGGAATAAGATGTACATTGCTTCGACATAGTGTGTTTGAAGAAATGAGATGGAAAAAATTGAGTGGTCCCAACCAGAAAATCATTCCTTGTAGAACTTCAGAGATGATTTACACTGAATGTGCTTTGAAATCTTGTCATACTCTGAGTAATGGGGAACTCACTGTGTGTCCACGGGGAATTACAACAAAAGAAGTATACGGTGTGGAAAAAAATCCATGGGAGCACATAGACATAAAGAAAATTGGAACTGGGGTTTGTGCAAAAGCGAAAATTGCAACTGCAATATCAACGAAAGTATATAAGGATTATTGCAGATACTGCATGGGTATTGCAGAAATGAACCCATATTCTATACCGCCGGGAATACAAATTGGAAGCCAAGGGGAAATATTGCAATGAATCAGTTTAAAAATAAATTTTTCGAACATATATTTAATGGGCAAAGTAAATCTGTTGGTGAGGAATTTTATCTTGAAGTTCGAGATAAGTATTATCCTCATCTGACGGAAATATCCCAATGTTCGGCAGAGCATTTATTAAGTGAGATAAAAAGAACCTCTACATACAATTTGTTTATAGAAGAAATGAACCTTTTAGTTAATTCCTTGCTTTATAAAAGCCAAGTGCATGGTGAAAAACATATAAGTAGAGTATGTATTTTTGCTTACTATCTGGCTTGTATAAAAGAGTTTCCTTTGGAAATAATCCGCGATGTTCTAGAAATTGCCAAATACCATGATATAGGGAGAATAAACGATGGGGAAGATGAAAATCATGGTTTACGAGGAGCAATACTATATAGTCAATATTTCAGAAACACTTCAGAAAAAAGTAATGTATATGGGGCAATCATTACTGCTCATTCACTCAGGGATGAGGCATTTGAGAAAGTATGGCTGGAATGGACAAATTCAATGGATAATATTAATTATGGGAAAATGTTGCTTGGTATTATAAAGGATGCCGATGCATTAGATAGGTTCCGTTTACGTGATTGTTCGCTGAGAACAGAATTTCTTCATAATAAAGAATCGCTGTATTTGGTGCGTGCAGCGTATGAATTATATCATTTATATGATTAAAGGGGGGCTAAGCTTGTATCAGTTTGAATTTCATAACCCTGTCCGTGTGTTTTTTGGTAAGGATGAATTATGTCACCTTCCTACCGTAATCAAACAGTATGGCGAGAAAGTATTGGTACTGTATAGTGATTCTTTTCGTAGAAATTCAAGTTATTACGATGAAATCATAAACATTTTGAATAGTGAAGATGTAGAAACAATAGAATGTTGTGGGATAATGGCAAATCCACGTGCTTATGTTGTTGATCGGATTGCTCAGTTGTGTAGAAAATCAAAGATTAAATTGTTACTTGCGATGGGTGGAGGTTCCGTTATGGATTGCGCCAAGGCAGTATCTGCAATAGCTTGTACTGAGGAAACCTGTGAAGATTTACTGAATAGAGAGGTCAGGATAGAAAATGTTTTGCCAGTCGTCACAATACCAACAACTTTGTCTACAGGATCTGAAATGAATTGTGGTGGGCTTATTTCTATTCCTGAAAAAAAAGCAAAAATCAGTTTTGGTCATTCCTTATTGTACCCGAAAGCTTCCTTTATTGTTCCAGAGTTTACTTACACACAGGATATTAAATATACATTGGCTGGTTGTGCAGATATTATTTTTCATATAATGGAGAATACATATTTTACTAGAGGCACCAAAATGCAGATGAATATTGAAGTTATGGAGTGCTTGATGCGAAATGTCATAAGGTATTCTCTTGTTTTAAAAAAGTCTCCAATGGATTATGAGGCTAGAGCTAATTTGTGTTGGATTGCATCCTGGGCGTTGAATGGTTTTTTGGAAAATGGAACAGGACGAACACCGATTTGTCATGCAATAGAACATGAAGTGTCGGGATATTATGATATACCACATTCCTTTGGTATGGCGGTTATAGTGCCTAAATGGTTGAGGCACATTATATGTAATGAGACGATAGATGCAATTTGTAGATTTGGAAGTGAAGTTTTTGGGCTAGACATATCAGTTGATAGTAATGGTGCACTAGCAACTGTGAAACACTTAGAAACTTATCTATACGAACAAATGGAACTGCAAAAGACTTTCTCATGCTTTTCAAATGATATTGAGACCACAATTAGTGAGATGGCATATCATATATGCGGGAAATGTGAATTGACTGGAATAAAGAATATTAGAAGTCACGATATTATAAGTATTTTGAGAGAATGCTGTATGAAAATAAGTGAAGGGTAGTAAGTAAAGAGTAGATTTTGCATTAATATTTGGATTTTTAAGAAAGGATATCACCTATGGATACGTATGTAATTAAACGAAGAGGCACCGTTATGTAGGTACCTCTTCGTTTTAAAGAGTTGGCTCTTTTCCTGATACAGGAATTTGCATCTCCGGAGCACTGAGCAGTGCTGTAAAATTTTGTCTAATGATATCCAGTGTCTTTTGCTTTTTCTGCAGTTCCTGTTTTTCTCGGACAGTAGCAACCTGTTCAGATTCAAGATTTTCTATCCTCTTCTGGATTTTATTAGAGCTTGGGATTTTGGTAACACCGAGATCCTGAAGCTCTTTTTTTAGTGAATCGTGGAGCTGGTATTCTGCCTGATGTTTGGTCCGGTATGCTTTTGGATTTTTGGCAGATTTGCAATCTTCAATCACTTTACGACAAAGCCGGTAAGAATCACAGTGTTTTTGAATGATTTTCTGCGTGCTCAGTTCACTGTTGATTTGTACTATTCTCTGCTCAGCCGATTTAACAGAAGCATCAACATCAGAAAGATGCTGTTGGAAATCTTCATAATTTAGCAGGTTATTTTCGGAAAGATAGTTGAAGGTACGAGCAGCCTCTTTCAGATTATTGAGTTTTGCCCATCGTTCAAATCCTTCTCGATTGCCGGTCGTAACATACGTGGAGATATTGATATATAGGCGAGCTTCTCTGGACAAATGCTTTGGAGTTTTCACTTTGCTACGGTTTTTAGCCAGACGGATACGGACATTTTCTTCACTATAATAACTTCCAAGAGATTTCATATAAGTGAAATTCTTCTGCTCCGGTGCACGGAAGGATAGATGTTTTCCCTGTCGAACTTCATATCCGGCTAACTGCATTTTTTGTAGAAATTCCTCATAGTTGATGGAAGTCCAGATTGCCTTATCAACTGCGACACGTAGCTTGGCTTTCCAACTCGTGCCACGATGATATTCCATGTTCTCTTTATAGCTTTTTCCTTTTTCTCCAGTTGGCATACTGGTGGCAAGTCCATTTTCATAGCAGACACGATTACTGATCCGACAGATTTTATGGTAGCTCCGCTTATTGGAAACATACTTATGATGATCAACAAAACTTGCTGCATTAAAGATGATGTGGTTATGGATATGGTTTTTGTCAACATGAGTGCTGATCACGTATTCATATTTTCTTTTCAGTACTTCATCTGCAAATTGTTGTCCTAAGCGATGGGCGGTTTCTGCATCTGTTTCACCAGGCTTAAAAGACTGGATCAGATGAAATGCCAGGTTATCGCCTTTATCCATTCCGTTCTTTTTTGCATGTTCTCTTGTCATGGCAAATTCCAGATCAGCTGTTTCAGGAGAACAGCCAAAACTGGAAACAAGCAGTTTTTCATCAGTTTTATCTGGATTCGTGATATAGTCCAGAGCTTTCTTGTCTGTTACTTTAATGGGGAAGATCTTAATATACGCCATAGTTCTTTCACCATCTCTTTCAGTTCTTGCATTTCTTCCGGATATAGATCTCCGGTGGTATTCACCTTCTTCGCAATCTGGTTGATATTTACGCCAATCTTGTGCATTTCCTCATACTGTTTCTTCAGCGGAGTGGTATCGGTGTTGACGATGTAACCGTCGATTGCCATTTTACGCAGATAAGCTCCCATGTTTTTGGTCTTTGATTCTATCATCTTTCTGCGGATAAGCTTCCGTTCTTCTTCGGTGACATAAAAATGGATTTCTTTGTTTCGCTTTCTTTCAGCCATTGGCGTGTTCTCCTTTCTGCGAGGGCAGTAGTATCGTTGCTTTCAGCGCTTTTTCAATTTAGGGCAGGGTACCCTAAATTGGGATTTTTCGGAAGTGTATCCTCACTTCCTGTCCTTGCTATTTACCGGTGGCACAGCCGCCGGAAGAGAGTCTTAAAAAAAGATCCCTCTATAAATAAGGTACTGAGAGAAGAAAAAGAGGACATCGAAGCTCAGAAGTATGACGCAGGCCTGATTCTGTGGTATAGTAAAATCTGAATGAGAAAGAAGAAAAGAGGTCAAACCGATGTCACGGAAAAACCATAAGATGATAGATGGGAGACTACTGCAAACGAATAAGAAGTACTCCCAGTTAAAAATGAAACAGAAAGAAAAGATTGCGGAATGGATGTTTCAGGCAACCAGAGATTATTATATGAAAAAATACACTTTTCCGAATGACAAACATTTGGAAGAAGTAGTGGATACTGTCTATGAAAAAATCGAAGATGCTGAAATTTGGATTCCATATGGAGAGGTCTTTAAGCATTATAAATCCAAACGATCGGATATCAACAAACGTGTCAGAAAATCTCTGAATGAAAAAGAAGAGAGTCGGATTGAGAAGGTCTGTTTTATGAATATGTGTATGATTCAGGATGATAAAGGAAACGTACTGGCTCTGGATAAAGTGGATGATAGCTATACCGGTACGACTTTCCCAGGTGGTCACGTAGAAGCGAATGAGATTTTTCAGAAATCTATGATTCGTGAAGTTTGGGAAGAAACAGGACTTACGATTGAAGCACCGAAGCTTGGAGGATTGTATCATTGGCATAAGAGTGGTGTGCACTATGTCATTACCCTGTATAAAGCGGATAAGTTTACCGGAGAATTGAAGAGTTCTGAGGAAGGAAGCGTTTATTGGATTCCGCTGGAAGAGTTAAAAACAAGAGAACTTGCTACAGGTATGGAACACGTTTTGCAGATTCTGGAATCAGAGCAGGTGGATGAGTGCTATATGCATTTGGAAGCGGATGGATATGTGGGAGATTTGTATTAAAGAATTACATGAGAAATGGCTGCCGGATCATTGGAGAAAAGACAGCCATTCTTTATAAGATATATCATTTATTTATTCTGTTTTTTGCTGTTCGCTTTTGGAAGTGAAATTAATATATTTGGCACGTTGTAAAATTGAAATAACTGCATCAATGCTTTCTGGATTGGAAAAGCTCATGATAAAAGGTTCTTCTTTAAATTCCATGGGTTCGAACCCAGGATTCTGATCTGGATTCTTGAGTATATGGATGGGACGTGCACTCTGATTATAAAATGCCAGTTGTGCGGAATCTATAGTGTTTCCGATGACACCAATGCCTACATCCCCTTTTCCAAAATCTATTCTACGTTTATTTAAGTTGATCATTTTCAAAAATCTCCTTTTTCAAAAAATAGCATATTTAGTAATTTTCTATAATTCCCGAAGTAGGGATATCTTTTAAAAAGTCACTGTTGGAAGTAATCGGAGAATCTACAATCTGAACGCCGCTACGTTTCATCATTCGGAATTTGAAATCAAGAAGTTCCGGTGGAACTTTCAGTTCAGCTGCAGCCTGGAAAAAGGACATATCAGCGTTAAGCATTTCCAGGACATCTTCATCTTCCAGAAGATAATCAGCGGAAAAGCAATTCGCTTCATATTCACATTGTGACACTCCATCGAATAATTCAAAATCATGAAAACACTTGATCTGAAGGGTTTGCTGATGAAGGAGTGCGTGCCCAATCTCGTGGATCAGGATAATCTGTTGTATGATTTCCGGCAGATCGCTGTTAATGACGATGCAGGTCTTTCGACATTCCCGCATACAGAAGCCTTTACAACAGTTTGGATCAGTTCCAAGAGGAAGCTTCTTAACAATAATATGCATAGCAGCTGCAAGACGATACGGATCACTTTCCTGATATTTTGCTTTTACTTTATTAACAGTGTCTCTTATATATTTTGAACTCATAAAAACACCTCGATATTTCATAAGATAGTTTGCTGCAAGTATAGAGTAGCAAAAGTGCTGTACGAAAATACGGACATCTATGAATCACTTTCCGTTTCAGTGTTTTTCTTTTTCCGTCCAAATGTCTTTTTAGCTTCCATCTTACAGGAAAGATATGCTTTGGTTACAGCCTGATAGAAAGCATCTTTTGCTTCTTCGTCAAGTTCGCCACCAGCGAAAAGAGCACGGTTAGCTTCGAGAATCTCATTGATGTCTCTGGCTCCTTTTTCACCAAGCTGTCCATTGACTTCATCAATATAATCCATTTTTTCAATTCCATAAGAAGGATCTGTGATCTCATCATGTTTTAAATAATCGTAAGAGACATTTAATGCATGAGCGAGTTTTCTCATAGTAGAGATTCGTGCGATAGTGCCGGAACTTTCATAAGCTGCAATCGCACGCTGGGATACGCCGACCAGTTCTGCAAGTTCTTTCTGTGTCAGATGATTCTGTTCTCGTTGAAATTTAATCTTGTCTGAAAAATTCATAGTGGGATCCTTTCCAAGTTTTTGAAATCGTAACTTCATCAACTTTATAAAAACTATTGACAGAGTTCATTATCACGTATAAAATACAAACAAATGTTCGTGAAGTTAGTAGAAATTATAATTCAAAAACTTCACAAAGTCAATATGAAGCAAAGAACTTTTATTATGATTTTTAAGACTGGTAGGTGAATGTTATGAGCAGGACAATTCTCCATTCAGATATGAATTGTTTTTATGCAAGTGTCGAGATGCTGCATTATCCAGAACTTGCCGGGAAGCCGATGGCAGTCGGTGGTGATCCGGAGGCAAGACATGGAATTGTGCTGACTGCGAATTATATTGCAAAGCGAGCCGGAGTAAAAACAGGTATGGCATTGTGGCAGGCAAGGCAGGTTTGCCCGGAAATAATTTTTGTACCACCTCGCATGGATCTTTATTTGAGGTTTTCCAGAATGGCACAGGAGATTTACAGTGAATACACGGATCAGAGAGAACCATTTGGGATTGATGAAAGCTGGCTGGATGTGACTGCCAGTACTTCTATCAAGGGAGACGGAATGAAGATTGCGAAAGAAATCAGCAGACGGATTAAATATGAACTGGGCGTTACTGTAAGTATTGGTGTTTCCTGGAATAAGATATTTGCAAAGCTCGGTTCTGATTATAAAAAGCCAGATGCCATCACAGAGTTTTCCAAAGACAATTACAAGGATATTGCATGGAAACTTCCAGTAGGAGACTTACTCATGGTAGGACGAAGCACTGAACGGACGATGAAGAAACTAGGCATTTGTACAATCGGAGATCTGGCAGGAGCAGAACCTTCTATATTAGAAACATATCTTGGAAAGATGGGATTGGTACTTCATACCTTTGCAAATGGATGGGATGAGACTCCAGTTTCAGTAGAAGGATATAAAGCACCCATCAAGTCTATCGGGAACAGCACAACAACACCAAGAGATCTTGTTAGTGAATTGGATGTGAAGATTATTTTGATGGCGCTTTCAGAAAGTGTAGGAGCCAGGCTTCGTGAAAATGGTTTTCAGTGCAGGACAGTAGAAATCTCGATTCGGGATAATGGACTGTATCATTTCACGAGACAGTGCAAGTTGGACAGGGCAAGTAACCTTACAGAAGAAATTGTCAGAACAGCATTTGAGTTATTTCAGAAAAATTATAACTGGGAACATCCGATTCGTAGTCTTGGTGTTCGAGGATGTGATCTGGTGTCGGAAGAGATGCCTTATCAGCTTGATTTATTTATGGATGAAACGAAAAGAGAAAAAATCAAAAAAATGGACCAGGTGGTAGATGAGATCCGTGGAAGATTCGGTTATCAGAGTATTCAGAGAGCATTTATGTATCAAGATAAGATACTGGCACAGCTGAATGCTAAGGAACACACAGTTCATCCACAAGCATATTTTCATGGATAGGAGAGAGCAGGTGTTTTGTAATGACAGCTAAAGTGTATGTAGATGTCCTGGCGGTATTCAGCCGGGAAGGAGAATTGATCCCTACAGCGTTTGTCTGGGAAGATGGACGTAAGTATGCGATTGATAAGGTTTCAAAACCGGAACGTTGTGCCAGTCGAAAAGCTGGCGGAACCGGATATCGTTATACATGTCAGGTGGGCGGGAAAATCTGTCATCTGACCTATGAAGAAAATTATAAATGGTTTATGGAACGTAAATAACGGCGTCCTAAAAGGGAGCCCTGAATCAGGGCCCCCTTTGGAGAGATAGATATTCGATGAGAACATCAGCAGTCGGGGATACATCCTTTCCCGTGAGAACCGATTGCTTTCAAGAGATCATACAGTTGCCGGTCAGCCAGAAATAGAAGTTATCCCACAGCGGATATTTCTGCGGAATCTGCATGAAGAGATGTTAGGACAGTGACAGACTGTGAATGGAATAAACAATACAATGATTGGTCTGGCTGCGGAAGCGGTCGGGAAGGAGGACAATTATGCAGAACTTGTTTGGAGTATTAGATGAAGTGGAACAGGTAACAGATGAAATGTATAAAAATGCGGAAATGTTACTGGATTTATATCGGAAGGTAAAGTTTCGTGTGTATAGAAATCTTGAGGAAATAGATGAAGAACTTTATATAGAGGATAGAAAGAATCTAACTCTATTATTGAACAACATACTTGATTTTGATTCCACAATAGAAAAGAGGAGAATTCAAGAACGACTTGCATCAAATAATTTCAATTTGTGTTTACTCGAAATAATGGAAGATGCACTGCTAATTGTAAAAAGATACCCGGATGATGGAGAATTATTTTATCGGCTATTGCGATACAGGTACTTTGATTCGTTCAAGAATACGAATGAAGATGTTATGATGATGCTAGAAGATATGCCATATACAACATACTACAGAAAGAGGAAAAAAGCCATTCGTTTGTATGCAGCGATGCTTTGGGGAGTAGCCAGAAAGGCACAGGCACAATAATGTGCCTGTTACCGTTTATTGGTAATCATCATGCTCAATGTCTTTCGGATTTTGCATTCGTCGGGCTATTCGGTGAGCATCTTCATCACGACCAATGATGATTTGGTTTTGAGAGTAACTGTGGTGGCGTAATTTAATGAGCGTCTTTTTTGCATCATATTCACTAAGATATCCAGATTCTTTGGTAATTAAGGTTTCGTTAAAAAAATAGATTTCTCTTTTACGAGGAGCAAGCAAATCTTTATAATTATCCCAGAATTTTTTGATATCAGTATCAGTTGCCGCAAGTCGCTCAAGTTCTCGTTCATCCAATAAGTAATTGTATGGGTTTGTATTAAGTAATCCGCGAATTAAGTCATCTTGTGAATCGTCAGGTCTTTCGTGAAAAAGAACTATTTTTTGGAAAAATGGACCATTATCATGCTCTGATGATTCTGTTATCATACCACCAATCCTAAAATACAAGGGACCATTTATAAACACTTGATGATTGAAAAAAATGTAGTAGAAACGTCCGTCCTGATCGACAAAGTCCAAATATATATTATGATTCAGTGTAGATTCCATTGGAAAGCAAGTACAGCGTTTGACTTTTATTTCGTCAGGTTTTTGAAACTGATGAACAAGTTGTTTGTATTCAAAATAAGCTTTTGAGCCATTGTCGGGATCAATATTAAAGGTAATTGTACCTTTGATTAAATCTTCCCTTTTCTTCAGGGAGTAAGGATATGGTGTGTTAAATGAAGAATCAGTTCCGGAGATTTTGAAAAAATAACAATGAAATTTTCCATTATAACTGGTATCCAATAACAACTGTTGATGTGGTGTTTGCTTATAACTGTTACTTGTGGAGAAAGAAGACTGATCAGGAAAAGCTAATATTTCGCCTGGATCACATCCCCACCAATCGCACATTGCGAGAACAGCGGAAATATCAATTTTTTGAATACCGTCACTATTGGAAAAAAAGTTCTGTATAGTTGTTTGGCTTGTGTAGACATGGTAGTTTTCTTTTAAATAATTATGGATTGCACCAGGTCCAAGTATATTTTTATCTGAACGTGTTTTACAATATTCTTCTCGCTTCTGCTTTAATCTTTGACGTATTGCATTTATATGTTTCTGACGAATATCGGTGGTTTGGGAATTATTTTTTTGTGGCTGATTCATTATTATGCACCTCCATGAAATACCTTATAATAAAACTATATACCTGATACAGGAATAAAACAATACCTTGAATAAGGTATAAAAATAAATGAACATGTTCTGGAATAGGGTATGTATTCGTGATACACTATAAATATCAAAGGGGCCCCATGAAAGTGTCTTAGGATAATAAGGAGGTACGATCATGGAAGAAATGTTACGCAAGACCAAAGTATTACTAAAATCTTACCAGATGGCGAAATTTGCAGTGATGGTTAGAACACAGGAAGTGGAAGATGAACTTTTTGACAGTGATATGAAGTCTATAGAAAATCTTATTGATTCTGTTTTGGGAGAAGATTTAATGCTCAATGGAAAATATCTTGAAAATAAATTGGTTGAAGTGCGTGCTACAGCCACGTTGCTACATAGAATGGAGCTGTGTTTACAATGGCTTCGCAAATATCCAGGGAAAGGTGCGATATATTATGACATGCTATATCAGTTTTACTTTTCGGGGTTCAATAATGGACACAAGGTGGTTGCGGAAATGTTTGATATGTCAAGAACCACTTACTATAGATATTTTAAGGAAGCAGAAATTACATATTCTAAATTATTATGGACTAATAATCTTACAGAGGGAAGTGAAACATAAGTGAAACCGTATTGGTACTAAAATGGAAGATAAATGAAAGAGTGCTGGTACTGACTTGAAAAAATCAATATGCTAAACTTGATATGCTGAGAGAAATAGACCTTCGCAGACAGTTGTTTGCGGAGGTTTTTCTTTTCTCAAATATTTAGGCGTATGGCTGTGCCCGGAAGGGTATGGCCTTTTTTTATGCCCAAAATGAGGTTACATATTTGTTATGTTGTTTCGTTTTCGGCATAAATGCCGGAAGGGAAAGGCATATCGAAATGCAGGCAAAAGGCTGGCACTATGCCAGATATCCATGACCTTCGATTTGTTGCAAATCAATTTAATCGACAAATCGGAGGAACAATCATGGAAGAAAGAGAATATACATTTTATGACAGATACCAGAAAGTGAAATATGACAACGTGACAGCAGAGGAACTGGAAGTTCTCAATACTTCTTACAATAAGGAACATTATATGTTTCATCAGCAGCATCGGAGAAATAATACCGTATTATTCTGTGGGTTACAGTCGGAAATCAGTAGTGCAACGGATTTTATTGCTGACAGAGATCAGAATATTGTAGCTGATATTACAAATGAGATCTTTTTCAAGGAGCTGTTCAGTGTTCTGACAGAGAATGAAAAGAAAATCGTGAGTGATTATTTCATCATGGGAAAACAGCTGAAAGAAACAGCAGAAGAACTTGGAATCAGCACCCGCCAGGTAAGCAGGAACAAGAACAGTGCTTTAGCAAAAATGTTGAAGAGAATGAAAGCAGCTGGCTATGAATCTTATGCGGAAGCGGCTGGTGATTTTCTGCAGGAAAATGATTATATCCCAACACTGATGGAGACACAAAATTCTATTATGAAAAGACGCTCAGGAGAAGTGAGATTGCCGTCTGATCATAATGGCAATAAATAAACGTAATTGAATATCAAATTATCAAAAGGGGCACTGGAGAAATCCAATGCCCTACTTTAATTTCAGTATATCATTCGGTGTGCAATCCAGAAATTCACAGAGTTTTGCAAGAATTGAGAAATCAATTCTGGACACTTTATTTTTACAGTAGTTGTTAAGCTGTGTACGCTGTAAATTGCAGGCTTCACATAGCTTATTTTTGCTGATATTCTTTTCTTTAAGCAGATTTTCCAAATCCATATATACAATCATAACGACACCTCGTCTTTTCCTAAAATTATAAATACAACTGTATTGAAAAATAAGCTGTTCCGTCATACACTTGTATTATGATACAGGGGAGGGCGAAGGAGAAGAAAGATGAAAAAAAGGTGGTTTATCTATTTGATAATCGGTATAATAATGATTACAGGTGGTTGTCTGGGATATTTGCAGTTTGGAAGAGATATGGATGTGTATGGTTCCTATGCAATGACAGCGGACAATTACCATGAAGAGCGTTTGACAGTAGTGCTAAATAAACTGTATGTGGCGGATCAGAAAGCCTGTGCAGAAAAAATTGTAAAATGCTGCAGGGAAAATTCATTTAAAAGCGTGCGGTTCAGCTATGACCAGTCGATTCCGAATGTGTTATATGTGATTGTGTATGCCTCAAAGCGGCAGGCAGAGAAGGGAAAGCAGATGTTTGCATTTTCTTACTTGCCGGAGGAGAGTGATGGAACGTATAATATTATAGACAATCCAGAGGAATTTATACTGGAGATAGAAGAATAGGATAAGGGATATCTGGTTATTATAAATCAATAAAAGACTTACTAAAGTAAAGATGAAAGTATATTGACAAATCGAGGTTTTTATCATATTATAATTATACAAGAAGTTGGTGCTTATGATATACTGGCTATATTAAAAGAATCAACACTTGTGTTGGGTGTGCCACTACCGAGGACGTTGAAATGTGGAACGATATAGGTTGGTGTGCTGCTACCAAAGGCGTTGAAATGCAGAACTATATAGGTTGGTGTACCACTACCAAAGGCGTTGAAGTGTGGAACGATAAAGGAAGCGACAGCTTCCTATTTTTTTTAGGGGATACATATGAATTTTGATAAAGTACAATTCGTTTACATTGATGTAGACTATATGGAATATTTAAATGGAATAGATTCTGAAATCTTTTTCAATAAAGAAGATGAAAATTATAGATTGAAACCTCACCTGGGGATTTTATTGAACAATGACGGAATGAAGTATGTAATTCCATTAACATCTGCAAAAGAAAAACATAAGGGATGGGCAGATGTGACTGCTAATTGGTATAGAGTTTATGAAGTTATAGACATCAAAAAGGATCCAGTAGATAGAGATGATATTATTGTTGAAGTGAAAAATCAGGAAATTTTGAGAAAAATAGAGCCTGAAGATCAGAGAAATGCAAGACAACGTATACTTTCAGTATTGGATATGAGAAAAATGTTTCCGGTAGATAATACCGTATACACAGAAGTGAAATTTAATATCAGCAGTAGTGGATCAAGGAGTGATAATCAAAGAACATTTCTTATGATTAAGGAATATAACTTTTTAAAAGAGATAGCAGATGATATTGCAAAAAAAGCAACAAAAATATATGAAAAACAGATTAGAAAGAATAAAGTTCTTCCTTACCATTGCGATTATCGAAAACTTGAACAGGCACTTGGCGAATATAAAAAAGATGAAAAATAGATTGACATTTTGTAGTAATCAGTAGTAAACTATACTTGTGGAAGGGAAGTGATATGTTTGGCAAGAAAAACACCAAAAGATGGTAAAGAAGAAAACATACGAGTACGGGTGACTCCGGAGCAAAAGCAGAGGCTTGTCGAGTATGCAGAGCGACATTATCAGAGTATGAGTGGTGTTGTGTGTCAGGCATTGGATCTCCTCTACGCAAGAGAAGAACAACAAAATAACAAAGAGTAGAATGGAGTTATTTTGGAGTTTATCTCTTCACGAACGGTACGGAAAATATAAATTTTCAAACAAAAGTTCGATTGTAAAGCGTCTAATTATATGCCTTGCGTGCTATGAAACGCAGTCCGCAAAGGAGTTCGAATAATATATTAGAGCCAAGAAATGCCTATTTTACGGGCTTTCTTGGCTCTTTCTATGTCCGTTGACAATCAAATGACAATACTTTTTTAATATTATTGTAAATAATTTCTTTTTATTTAGCTGGGAATTGACTTTTCCAGTCTAAATAATCTTTTTCTGTAATCTCTTCATTTCTGAATTTCTGGTACATATCAGCCCATGCTCCAATATTATCCAGCATATTTAAAGAATCATGTCCTTTGTCTTTAAACATGAGTTGTGGTACGCCGGATTCATCCCGGTAGGCGTGCAGACCATATTGATCCTCTAAAGCAAATAATGCGTGCATGACACTAACATAAGTATCAAAGTTTGGATCAGACATGGCGTATGGACTGATCTTTAATGAGTTTGCTATTTTTTCCAATTGTTCTGATGATGGAAAACGATTCCCAAGTTCATAATTTCTAATTGCCGATTCGCTCAAGCCGGACATGATTGCCAATTCTTTCTGTGTATATCCTTGATCGATCCGGAATTTTCTTATTTTCTCACCTACTGTCATAAGAAAACACTCCTTTGCTGATTGTTACTTAAAAGTATAGCATAAACAGTTCAAAAATGAAATATAAAAATAAACCGTTCATTTTTGAAATTATTCTATTGACAGTACGGAAATGAAATGTTATGATGCATATATACCGTTCGATAATGAACTGGAAAAAGAAAGGAGGGATACAGATGGCTAGTAAATTATTTATATCAGCAAAAGAAGTAGCGAAAGAATTAGAAGTATCTGATTCCTATGCGTATCGTTTGATCCGTCAGTTAAATGCTGAATTGGAGCAAAAAGGTTTCGTTGTTGTCAAAGGAAAAATCAGCCGTAAATATTTTGAAGAACGAGTTTACGGTATGAACGAAATGAAATAGCAGGAGGTGATGTTTTGACAGTAATCAAAAACCAAAAGTCAAATACTTACGAGGTAAGAACCTATTATAAGGACTGGACCGGCGTAAGAAAGCAGAAGACGAAAAGGGGATTTAAACGCAAATGTGATGCCCAGGAATGGGAAAGAGCGTTTAAATTAAAGGAGAATTTGAGTCTGGATATGTATTTTGAAGATTTTGTAGATCTTTATCTGAATGATATCAAATCCAGAATCAAATATAATACCTGGCTGACGAAAAAGCATATTGTAGAAAAAAAGATTCTCCCATATTTTTCGAAAAAGAAGTTGCAGGAAATAAAACCTTCCGATATTCGACAGTGGCAGAACACCATGATGAACTATCGAAATAAACAAGGAGAAGGCTATTCACAGGTCTATCTAAAGACCATCCATAATCAGCTGAGTGCAATTTTGAATCATGCAGTTAATTTCTATGATTTGAAAAGCAATGCTGCACGCAAGGCAGGATCTATGGGAAAAGAAAGAACAAAAGAGATGCTTTTCTGGACAAAAGAAGAGTATATGAAGTTCATTGAAGCGGTGGCGGATAAGCCAATCTCCTTTTATGCATTTGAAATCTTATATTGGTGTGGAGTGCGTATGGGAGAGTTGTTAGCACTGACACCGGCAGATTTCGATTTTCAGGCTTGTACTATCCGGATCAATAAGTCTTATCAAAGATTAGAGGGGAAGGATATTATTACGGATCCTAAGACTGTGAAGAGTAATCGTATGATCACCATGCCGGAATTTTTAAGCGAAGAATTAGAAGCGTATATAGGAATGCTGTATGGTTTAAATGAAAATGACAGGATATTCCAAATTTCAAAAAGCTATCTTCATCATGAAATGGATCGTGGTGTGAAGTTGTCAGGAGTGAAGAGAATACGAATCCATGATTTACGACATTCTCACGTGTCATTGTTGATTAATATGGGATATTCTGCGGTGGCAATTGGAGAAAGGGTAGGGCATGAAAGTGTGGAAATCACATATCGATATGCGCATTTATTCCCGACAATCCAAACAGAAATGGCGGAAAATCTAAATCAGGAAAGAGAGGAATATCTGGATGAGTGAAAAAAATAGGGATAACAAGAATCGGTGGCGTAATGTGACCATAGCGTTTCGAATGTCTCCGGAAGAAAATAAAGAGCTAGATTTAAGAGTAAAGATTTGTGGATACCAGACGAGACAAGAATATATCATTGAAAGTGTTTTACATCAAAAAGTCACAGCAGTAGGAAATCCGTTGATGTTAGTACAGTTTAGAAAACAGCTTCGAGGGATTGAAGAGGAACTAAAAAGGTTAACTACATTAGAGGATGCCGATGAAGAGTTGTTTACACCTATTCGAACAATGTTGGAGATATTAAATGCATTTGCAGAAGAAAGAAACTATGAAAGAAGGAAAAAAGAAAAAGCCCAGAAATAATCTGAGCAAGTTCCCTGATCATCAGAATAACTGATATATCACCTTAACAACTTGAGTATATCACAAAATTGTTGTTGCAACAATTGTTAAATTCTGTTTGCCAGGGACTTGCCCGGTTGGGCAGGAGGTGGAAATGGAAGATAATTATAGAGAAGTAAAAAAGGCAGAACCATGCCTGAAATTGATCCACATGGATCAGGTTGAAGTGGAAGAAATCGAATGGCTCTTTTATCCCTTCATACCATATGGGAAGGTCACCATTATTCAGGGAGATCCTGGAGAGGGGAAGACTACTGTGGTGTTGCAGATCATAGCAAAATTAACAAAAGGAGAAGCAATATTAAGTGAGACAAGCGAAGGAAAATCTGAAGAGACAGGTGTAGAGCCAATCAATGTGATTTATCAAACAGCTGAAGATGGATTGGGCGATACAATCAAACCAAGATTGTTAGCGGCAGGGGCAGATTGTTCCAGAGTCTTGGTAATTGATGACCAGGATCAGCCATTAACAATGGTAGATGCAAGGCTGGAAGAAGCGATCATACAGACGAAAGCAAGACTTGTAGTATTAGATCCAATTCAAAGCTTTCTAGGGGCTGGTGTTGATATGCATAGGGCAAATGAGATTCGCCCATTGATGAAAAGAATTTCTGTATTAGCAGAGAAATATCAATGTGCCATTATTCTGATCGGTCATATGAATAAGAATAGTAATGGAAAATCATCCTATCGTGGATTGGGTTCTATTGACTTTCAAGCGGCAGCAAGAAGCGTGTTGATTGTTGGAAGAGTGAAAGATGAACCGGAAATCCGAGTGATCTGTCATGTAAAGAGTTCTCTTGCTCCGGAAGGAGATGCTATCGCCTTTCGATTAGACAAAGAAAAAGGATTTCATTGGATTGGAAAATATGACATCAGTGCAGAGGACTTATTGTCTGGTGATGGGCGAGGGCAAAAGATCCGAAGTGCGAAAGAATTTTTAAAAGAGATCTTAGCAAATGGATCAATGGAACAGGCAAAAATAGCGGAAGAAGCAGAAGAACGAGGAATTAAAAAGAAAACACTTTGGAATGCGAAGAAGGAATTACAGATTGATTCTGTGAAGATAGGGAATAAATGGTTCTGGATGTTACAAGAAGAGTAAAGGAAGATGGCAAGATTACCATATCTTAAAGAATAGGGAATCTTGCCACCTTGATTAAAAAGGAGTGAAGTGATGAAAAAAGTACAGATTGATTATGAACTGTTTCGAAAATTGATCTTTTATCATCTGGGTTCAGATGATCAGTATGAAGAAGATATTCGAAATGGCTTGGAAGAAAAATTGGATGCATTAGTCAGACATGAACTCTATACGAAGTATAAGACGGCTCCTTCTGAGGAAGAGCAGGAGAAAGCACGACAGGAATATTTAGATAAGCGTGGAGTGTCAGCCAGTTATCGATGGTGATGTTTGTTTTGGGAATATAGAACAGGAGCGTGGCACGCACCTGTATCATACCAAACAAGGAGAATTGCTGTAGGGTGTAGCCGATACAGTGCTGGCTGATTTGAAAGCTCCCGGCAGGGCGCAAGGGTACTTTTGATGGACGTTAGGCTGTCGAAAGTGCTTTTGCGTTACTTTTGACAAAAGTAACAAAACATGATCGCCATATCTGGCGTTTTAAAATGAAGGAAAGGAGATTTATTGAAGAGGACGATTAGTTTTATGACAGGGAAAGGCTCCCTGAACCATAACAGTAGAAAATTTCATGCAAAGAATACGGATCCGAACAGAACTCATTGGAATGTTGAATATTGTAATGAAGATATCAAAGACGTATATCATGAATTATTTGACGAAGCCTTGAAACGTTACAACGATAAACAGACTCGAAAAGATCGTAAGATAGATGATTACTATGAAAAGATACGTTCCGGGAAACAAGAAAAATTATTTCATGAGGTTATCCTTCAGATCGGTGATAAAGACAATATGGGATCAGAAACGATGGAAGGACAACTTGCTGCAAAGATATTAGATGAATACATGAAAGGATTTCAAGAACGGAATCCTACGTTGCGAGTATTTGCTGCTCATCTGCATTTAGACGAAGCAACACCACACCTACATATTGATTTTATTCCCTATGTTACAGGAAGTAAGCGAGGACTTGATACAAGAGTATCTTTAAAACAAGCCTTATCGTCATTAGGATTTAAAGGTGGTTCCAGAAGTGAGACGGAGCTAAATCAATGGGTACAATCAGAAAAGGAAAAATTAGCCATGGTCATGAGGGAAAATGAGATAGAATGGGATCAGAAAGGAACTCATGAACCACATCTTTCTGTATTGGATTACAAGAAAAAGGTTCGAGAACAGGAAGTAGAAGAATTAACGGAACATAAGAATTTATTGGAACATGATTTGCATGATATCAGCGAATGTGTGGATGAGATCCAAAAGGAAAAAGAACAGGTAGAAAAAGAGAGAGATGCAGTAATTAAAAAGACAGAAGTGTTAGAAAAACGATTTTCTGCACTAAATTCAAAAGCTGGACTTGTTGACTCACATGCACGTGAGTATGGATATTATCCGGAAGAATGGCTGCCAGAAGCCGGAACTTTAGAGTCTGCAAAATCTTACAGGAAGAGAATATTTCCTTTGGTGAAAAAAGTTGCGAACATGATACAGGCATTGTATAGCAAATATTTAGAACTGAAAAGCAAAAATCAAAAGCTATCAGATCGAAACCTGGATCTTGAAAATCGTGTAGATCGGTTGCGAGAAGAAGTATCTGTTATAAAGAAAGAGAATGTAGCTTTGTTAAATGTGTCATATGATATGGATCGGGTTGTAGCTGTTTTGGGAAAAAATAAGGTCAAGGAAGCAATAGAAGTTGCAAAGCATTTGGAACAGGCAAATGCAAAACAAAACATCAAGAAGAAACGTATAGACAGAGATGGTAGATAGAGGGGAATGAGTTATTATAATGCTAAGTTAGAAAGAACCCAGTAAATACAAGGGTTTCGCTGACTTTTGTCCTACGAAAAAATGAGAAATACCATGATGATTTTGATGATGAGTATCGGTATCCGAGTCAAAATTGAGTGGTGAAATGGAGGTTTGCAATAATATAACTCACGGTACTTAGAATATAATATATTGATTGCCTATGTGATGTGGATTTCTTTCCCGCCCGGAAGAGTGATATGTCATGTAGCAATGATGTGAGTTGTTGTAGATGGATAAATGAATAGTTTGTTCTAGCTAACTATGCTTTCATTGTAGCGGATATAGAGAACTGTTATAATAGAAATATAAAGAAATAGGTAAATCGGAATTTCGTACATTTTTGAAATGCAATGCAGATGAGAAAGATCTGGATGAGCAGTTTGCAAAGGTATGAAACCAAGCCTGCCCTGATCGGATATACGGTGGAAGCCGAGTTTATCCGGCAAGCCATAACCGGGGCAGCCATACGTCCCATAGAGTAGTGTGATTTTCAATAATAAAACGATATAAGATTTATTTTTGATTACGAAACGAACTTGGCATCATTCCATAGTGATTTTTGAACTGTTTATAAAAATGGGTACGGTTTTTAAAGCCAAGCTGAAATGCAATCTCAGAAATCGAGAGATCCGTTTCTTTGAGCAGATCAATGGCCTTCGTTAAGCGATAGTTCATACAATAACTAGATAAGTTTAAATTGCTGTATTTTTTGATAATCCGATTGATATAATCTCCGCTATAATGCAATTTTGTTTCTAGTTCACTACGTGAAATCAATCCGTTGGAATCTTCTATCATATGGGTTGCTCTGGAAAAAATTAAAAAGTCGTTGTTGTAATCTAATTTCACATGAGTTGTGTGAAAAGCTGTTGTATCACATATAAGTCCTAAAATATTGCAAATATATCCGTCAATCAGATGGGAACTCCCAAAGGTAGGAGAAAGCATAGTTTTTGAGATGCTTTCTCCGTTTTTATACATACAGCGATGTGCAAAATCATTTCCTTGTACCGGAAATATATCAAGGAATTGCTTGTTAGACAGAACATCATTATTTTCACTTTCTTGCAAGAATTTTAAGATTGGACTGTCCAGTATCTCCTGTTCTTCTGCAAAATAGAGATTGTGCGTCTCTTTTATCATCTTAGTGATATATTCCTTGGATAGATTGAGAAAAAATACACGGAAGTTTCCATCAAATCTTTCGGCATGTCTCAAATTTCGGTTAACGATACATCCTGAACCTTTGGGATAGATACGGATAGTATTTTCAATAGAGTTTGTTACAGTCCCGTCTAAAACATACATGAATTCATAGAAATCATGTTGATGTAACACTCGATTTTGACTTGTGAAGATTGTGCTGATGTTTGGAACAATTGTGTGTTTAATGTCAGTCGGGGTAAAATTAGTCAAACTGATATATTCATTTACTTCATCCTTATAATAGGTCTCTAATACGAAACTAAATGGTGTTTCTAAATGATAATATTGATTAAAATGACTTTCTCTTCCATAGATAGTTAATGCATTTTTATAATCTTTATTAAATGATATTTTCGGCATATAAGCACCTCGATTCCCAGATATGTTACAAAGTATATCATATTCCACCAATAAATGATATTGTTGACGAATAATAATTACGATATGATTGAAACATATCATATAGAGAGCTCATGAGCCGGCAAAATGGGCATAACATTTAAGGAGGAAGTTACAATGGGAGAGAATGCTTCGCAAAAAAAATATTTAAAGTTTTATCAAAAGTTAGCTTATGGATCTGGTGATCTTGCATCAAACTGTAGTTATGGATTAGTTTCCAGCTTTTTGTTGTTGTATCTTACAAGTGTAATGGGAATGAATAGTGCTGTGATTGGTACATTGATGTTGGTATCCAAGTGTGTGGACGGAGTTACAGATGTGTTCTTTGGGAATATAATTGACCGAACACATTCTAAAATGGGAAAAGCCAGACCGTGGATGTTATATGCACAAATTGGTGTATCAGGTTGTTTGGCACTGCTTTTCTCAGTTCCGGCAGGAATGGGAAGAACTGCACAGTATGCATATTTCTTCGTATTTTATACCTGTTTAAATGCAATTTTTTATACAGCGAATGGTATTGCATATTCATCATTGACTGCATTGATTACAAAAAACCCAAATGAAAGAGTTCAACTTGGTTCATTCCGTTTCATGTTTGCAGTTGTAACAAATATTGTATTAGGATTTGCAGTAACTTCTGCAGTAAGTGCTTTTGGTGGTGGTGCAAATGGATGGAGAATGGTTGCTATTGTATTTGCAATAATTGCACTTGTTGTAAATACCATCAGTGTTCTTGCTGTGAAAGAACTTCCGGATGAGGAAGTAACTGTGAAAGAGGACGGAAAATCAGCTGAAGATAAATTAAGTTTTCTGGATACAATTAAAGTCCTTTTGAAAAATAAATATTATCTGATGATTGTTGCTATTTACATTGTGTATTATATTATGAGCAATCTTGTTACAGGATCAGGTGTTTTCTTTGCAACATATTATCTTGGAAATGAAGGAATTTATGGATTACTAAATATGATGAAAATGTTTCCGGTAATCTTTGCATTAATTATTGCACCGTTCATTATTAAAAAAGTCGGTAATATGCAGAAGGTAAATACATGGGCATATGGCATCAGTTGTGTACTTGGCATTCCACTGATTTATGCTGCAGTAACGAAAAATATCACACTTTTTCTCATTATTCTTTTCGTAAAAGGCGTATTTGCAGGATTCCTCAGTGGCTCATTGAATGCGTTTATTGCAGAGGCCAGTGCTTACACAACAAGAACAACTGGAATTCGCATGGAAGGAACGATGTACTCTTGTTCTTCTCTCGGTGTTAAAATCGGTGGTGGAATCGGTACAGCTGCAGTGGGCTGGTTATTAGCAGTGGGCGGATTTGTAAATGATGCCGCTGTTCAGACAGCAGGAGCGACAAATATGATTTTATGGATATATCTGATCATTCCGGTTCTCATCGGTGTGCTGATTACATATTTACTTTCCAGACTTGATGTAGAAAAAGCAAATCAGAAATGGGATGAAGAACATCAGAATGTATAGGAGCAGTGTGTTATGGAAAAAATAAAGTTACTAGATAATTGGAAATTCTGTAAAGGGGTGGTTTCCTCATTGAAAATCATGGAGATGTCTGGAAAGGCACCGGAGGTTGTGACCTTACCGCATGATGCAATGATTTATGAGAAACGTACCAAAGAGACAAAGAATGGAAGCCAGACAGGATTTTATCCAGGTGGAATTTATACATACTTTAAAGACATTGATGTGCCAGAAGAATGGGAAAACAGAGCTGCTATTCTGGAATTTGAGGGGATATATGAAACAGCAATGGTATATGTGAATGGGGCATTGGCGGCTACAAACCTGTATGGATACTCAGGATTCTTTGTGGATTTGAAACCATATTTGAATTACGGACAGATGAACCAGATTAAAGTCATTGCAGATAACTCAGCAGAAGAAAACTCCAGATGGTATTCTGGAAGTGGAATTTATCGAGATGTCAATCTATATCTTGGAGGATCCACTTATATTCCGCCGGAAGGTGTGAAAATTACAACGATATCTGCAGATGAAAAAATGGCAAGGTTGGAATTAGCTGTTCAGATAGAAAACATCTCCGAAGATTCCAGAGCAGATGAAGCTCAAGTGGATATTTATTATGAAGGAGCAGTAATTTGTAGTTGTAAGAAAGAAATCACAGATGAGGAATGTGGACTAAAACAGTTCACATGGAATGTGGAGATTGAACATCCACACTTATGGGATACAGAATATCCAAATCTCTATCAAATAGAAGTTACTCTTTTGAAGAATGGAGAAATTCTTGATAAACAGAAGGAACATTTTGGAATCAGAACCATTTATGTAGATGGAAAACACGGGTTCTGCCTAAATGGAAAGTCATTGAATCTGCGGGGAACTTGTTTGCATCATGATAATGGAATTATTGGTGCAGCAACGATATATGATGCGGAACGAAGAAAGATTCGTATTATCAAAGAAGCAGGATTTAACAGTATTAGAAGTTCTCATCATCCAATCAGCAAGGCAATGCTGGATATCTGTGATGAAATGGGGATTATCGTTATGGATGAACTGTTTGATATGTGGACGGTTCATAAAAACAGCCATGATTTTGCCTTACATTTCTTAGATGAATGGGAAAAAGTTACGACCAGAATGGTAAACAAGGACTATAACCATCCGTGTGTAGCAATCTATTCCATCGGAAATGAAATATCCGAGCTCGGAACAACGCGTGGAGTTGAAATCAGCCGGATGCTTTGTAAGAAACTACATGAACTAGATGATACACGATTTACGACTTGTGGCGTGAATGGGTTAAATGCGGCAGGAGCCAGACTATTTGAAATTATGAGAGATGTGGCTCCATTGATTAAACGAAAAGATGAAGGGAATAGCGGTGACAATCAAGGGCAATCCATGGGAAGCAATGCACTCAATGGAATCATGGAGTTCATGTCTGGTGAGGCAGGAGACGCATTTGCAGCACATCCTAAATTATCAGAAGCTATTGCAGGAGTAAGTGATGCGACAGATATTGTAGGATTAAATTACATGACAGGACGCCATGTGTTAGAGGCACAGCTACATCCGAATAAAGCGGTAGTGGGAACGGAAACATTTCCAGCAGATATATTCAGATTGTGGACATTGGTAGAGGATTATTCTCATATTATAGGAGATTTTACCTGGACAGGATATGATTATCTCGGAGAAGCAGGCTGTGGTATTTTTTATTACGATGGAACAAAGAATTTTGGCAGTGTCTATCCGGATCGTCTGGCATATATTGGGGATATCACAATTACAGGGGTACGAAGACCAATCAGTTATTATCGTGAAGTTGTATATGGATTAAGGCATGAACCATATATTGCGGTTGAACGAGTTGATCGTAATGGACAGACTCCATCGAAAACTCCGTGGATGTTTAAAGATAATATTTCCAGCTGGACGTGGACTGGATACGAAGGTACTTCTGCAAGTGTCGATGTCTATTCTGACGCAGAAGAAGTAGAACTCTTTCTGAACGATGAGAGTCTGGGGAGAAAAAAAGCTGGAAAAGAAAACCAATATATGGCTGAATTTACCGTGCCGTATCAAGCAGGAACATTGATGGCAATTGACTATGTGAATGGAATGGAACGGGGACGATATTCATTGGAAACAGCTAAGAAATCAACAACTCTTGATGTGAAAATGGATAAAAAAGTGCTTACTGCCAATGGACAAGATCTGTGTTATCTGAACATTACGCTTTGTGATGAAAGTGGAAAAACGAACCAGCAAGAAATAAAACAGATTACGGTATCTGTTGATGGTGCAGGTAAATTACAAGGTCTTGGAAGTAGTAATCCGTCTAATGAAGAAGATTATTTTGACAGATGTTGTAATACATTTGATGGAGATGCGATGGCATGTGTAAGAGCCGGACATGAATCTGGAATCATTACAGTAACAATTTCAGCAAATGGATGCGAAGATGTAGTAAGAAAAATAGAAGTGAGGTAGCGGCATGAAAAAGCTATATAAGAAAATAGTTTCATTAGTAATGAGTGCGCTTTTAGCAGTAATGGTTTTGCCGGTAACAACTCATGCATCAAATCAGCAAGATAATGATATTGTATACGGTGCGGATATTGGGTGGTTAAGTCAAATGGAAAATCAGGGGATACAATATTTGAATGAGGACGGAAATGTCGATGATGCGTTGTCTGTGTTAAAGAATAAAGGCATTAATGCGGTTCGATTAAGGGTTTTTGTAAATCCGGAGACAGATTTTGTTTGGACAAAACCTGATGGAACAACATGTCTTTTGGGATATTGTGATACTCAAGGGTTGTTATATACTGCGCAAAGAGCCAAAAATCTAGGTATGAAAATCATGCTTGTATTTCATTATAGTGACCATTTTGCAGATCCTTTATGCCAGGATATACCTGAACAATGGTCGGGGGCTTCAGCAAAAGAAATTGAAAAATATGTATATGATTATACATACTATATAATGAATTTTTTGGGAGAAAATGGAATAACTCCTGAATGGGTGCAGGTTGGCAACGAAGTGAGCTATGGTGTTCTATATCCCTATGGAAGTAATCAAACGGGTGATTTCGAGCAACTTACGGCATTTTTAAATAGTGGATATGATGCAGTGAAGGCTGTAAGCCCGAATTCAAAAGTAGTTACACATTTGACACATGGAAGTGGTATTTTACATTTTGAATGGTTTTTTAGTAATTTTATTACAAAATGCGGAGGAAAAACCGATGTAGTAGGACTTTCCTACTACCCGTATTGGACAGGTGGAGATGAGATTGAAAATGTTGCAGTAAATCTATACAATATGGCAACAAAATACGAGAAAGAAGTAATGATTTGTGAAACTGGCGAGGTGGAAACTGATGCAGCTAAAACCTATGAACTGCTTCGTAAAGAAATAAATGCCTTGAATACTGTGCCTGGAAATAAAGGCATTGGCGTTTTCTATTGGGAACCAGAAGCAAATTCACAGTATTTACCAGATGGTTACACATTAGGTGCGACTGAAGAAGTTTCTTCAAATGCACTTAGATTTACAGATGCTTTAAATGCTTTCAAAACGGGTACGACATTCTTATCAAATGAGTGCTCATATGAGTTTTATAACGTGAATAGTCAGAAAGCACTTAACGTATGTCAGGGGTCCCAGGATAACAATGCGAGTATAGAACAATATACGTATGGTGGATGGAACAGCCAAAAATGGATATTTGAGCAGGTAGATGGAAACTATTATATTATAAAGAACAAGAACAGTGGTCTTGTTTTGGATGTGAATTCTATGTCCACGCAGGTGGGGGCATCTATTATACAGTATGAATATAATCAAGGATGGAACCAGATGTGGGAAGTGATTGAAAAGGATGATGGTTCATATGCTTTAAAAAATCGATTGAGTGGATTGTATTTAGGCGTTAGAAATAATTCTTCAGCAGATGGTGAGTGGTGTCAGCAAACAAATTTAAGTGAAAGTGGAACATCCTGGTATCTAGTTGTGACGGAATAATAAACTATATTCATGAGATTGTTTATTGTATAAAGATAATCTTGAAGCGTCCTAGGAAGGAAAAACTTCTCAAATCATGGGGCTATCGGTTAATACCGATTTTTAGGCTCTAAATCTTAAAATATGAATCTCCCGTAGAAATCAGTATTTTTAATACTTGAACTTCTTCGGGAGATTTGTATTTTCTAGTTTCTGTATGTATTTTAGGGCGCAAAAATCCTTTAACTGCATTTTGGAAGCATTCTACAATACGAAACGAATTCATAGTCACTGTGATTATATGTCACCAAACGATTATGAAGAGCTGTATCGTAGGCTTCAGCAAGACGAATTGCAGCTGGCAGGTTAAGATGAGGAAAACCTCATTTTAACTTGTACTAAATCTTGACATAGGACCAAGAATATAATAATTTGTTATATATGATTAAGGATGATGAGTAATGCAGAATTTTCGACTTGTGGACTTTAACAACATCGAAATTTGGTGGGAGGTGTTATACAAATGAAACTGGCAGACTTATCAACTGGACCAGACTGGGTAGTATATGTTGGATTTATAATATTTGCTGTACTTTCCATAGTTTTGATTTCTGGACATGGAAGTTGGTTAATTTCCGGATATAATACAGCTTCAAAAGAAGAAAAGGCAAAATATAATGAAAAAAAGCTATGCAGAACAATGGGAATTGGAATGTCTGTTATAGCAATTCTTCTATTAATTATGGGGGTGTTTGAAAATATTTTACCGGCATTTTTTGTGTATATTGCATTGGGTATTATTTTAGCTGATGTTGTGATAATTATTGTCTTGGGAAATACAATATGTAGAAGGTGACAAATTGATTAGAAACCAATCGAAGTTGGCGTAAACG
>OHDQ01000126.1_pt1 | contig 40915 bp, 35 predicted proteins | sample 1606421 | NCBI WGS metagenome assembly OHDQ01 (sample SAMEA3879589, study PRJEB24766) | human gut metagenome | biome: human-associated habitat; feature: feces | place: USA | collected 1985/1987
TCTCCCGCAAAGTGGGGCGTGCAGATTGCGGGAATGATTTTTCAAACACGCTCTAATATTAAAAGGCGGAATTTAACAATTTAAACACATTTTTCCCACAAAGAGAACACAAATTGTCTATATACTGTGAACTATCAAATGAAAAGAACATAAAGGAGTTTCTAAAGGAGGCTTTTATCATGAAGAATAGAAATGAAGAATTAAAGAGAAAACTTAAAAAGGCAGCAAGCATTAGTCTTTGTGCAGTACTGGCAGGCGGCCTTGCAGCAGGAACATATACAGGAGTTAACTATCTGACAGGCTATGAGCAGAGTGTACAGGCAGCAAGCGAAGATAAGGTTGAGCTGCTGAAATCCGAGAAGAAATCAGATGATTCCAAGGATGACAGCAAAGATGAGAGTACAGCAAAGGGTAGCCTTGATGTATCTGATATTGTAGAAGCGGCAATGCCAAGTATCGTTTCCATTACAACTAAATCTGTAGAAGAGGTTCAGAACTACTACGGAATGTTTGGCCAGTACGGTGCTTATTCACCATCCCAGGAACAGGAGGTTCAGGGAAGCGGTTCAGGTATTATCATTGGTAAGAACGATTCCGAGCTTCTGATCGCAACTAACTATCATGTAGTAGAAGGTGCGGAGACCTTATCAGTTGGCTTCTGCGACAGCACAGCATGTGAGGCTAAGGTAAAAGGCTATGACAGCGAGAAGGATCTTGCAGTTGTAGCAGTTTCCCTGGATGATATTGACAGCGATACAATGGATGCCATTACGATCGCAACCATCGGTAATTCCGATGACCTGAAGGTTGGCGCACAGGTTGTTGCAATTGGTAACGCACTTGGTTACGGTCAGTCCGTAACAACCGGTATTGTAAGTGCCAAGAACCGTCAGCTGAATTCTGATGATACAGTCGGCGATTATGACAGCGACAGCAATTCCGCTACAAACCTGATCCAGACAGATGCAGCAATCAACCCAGGCAACAGCGGTGGTGCACTTCTGAACATGAACGGTGAGGTTGTTGGTATCAACTCTGCAAAGCTTGCTTCCACAGAGGTTGAGGGTATCGGTTATGCAATTGCAATTTCTGATGTAACAGATACTCTGGAGAGCCTGATGAATGAGGAGACCAGAGATAAAGTTGATAACCACGGTGTTCTGGGAATCACAGTTCAGAGTGTTGACAGTGAAGTAAGTGAAGCATATGGTGTTCCGGAAGGCGTTCTTGTAAGAGACGTAACAGAAGGCGGTGCAGCTGATAAGGCTGGCATTGAAGCAAAATCCATCATTACAAAATTTGCAGGCAAGGTTGTTACAACAAAGGAACAGCTGGTTGATTTCCTTTCCTACTACGAGCCTGGTGAGGATGTAGAGCTTACCATTGAAGTTCCGGATGGAAAAGGTTACAAAGAAGAGACAGTAACTGTAACTCTTGGCGAGAACACAAATACACAGAGTACGGATTCCAAGGACAACGGTGACGGTCAGGGAAGCAGCCAGGATGATAATCTTCTGGAAGACTGGGAGAATAACGAAGGCGGCTCAGGTCTCCAGTACGGCGAGGGCTGGAATTAAACACTTGGGCGAATACGCTCTAGTAAGGTATACAGATTGCCGGAATGCTTTTTAGACACGCTCTAAGGCAGGAGAACCGGGATTGATTCAGCCACGGAAATGTAAATAATAGAATGAGAGAGGTTCATCTGTAAAAAAGGTGAACCTCTTTTTTCGGGCAAAATTTCCCACAAAGCGTGGCGTGCCGATTGAGAAACTGATTTTTCAAACATACTATGCTTTGAAATAGTTAGAAAACACATAGAAAATTGAATAACAGATTGCGTAACCTACATTAAAAAGGTATAATTATTTTATTGTCGGCAGACTGCGGCATAATATTTTTAAGAATTATACGAACAAGGAAAAGAGTCAGTAAAATGAACAACGAAAGATTTCTGGTTTTCGACATAGATGATACCTTATACAGCCAGATGGAGCCGTTGCTTACAGCCTGTGAGTTCAGTCTGGGCAGGAAGCTTCCGGATCCGGAGCTGTTTTACCGGATTTTCGGGAAAAGAAGCGCTGAAATGTTTCTGTTCAGCGAGAGTGGACAGGTTTCCATTCATGAATCCCGGATTTACAGAATTGAAAATACTATGAAAGACCTGGGAATTCCCTTTACCAGAGAGCAGGCAGAGCTCTTCCAGAAGAGATATAAAGAGAATCAGTCCCATCTTCATGTTTCAGGGGTAATGACACAACTGCTGGACGAATGCGAAGCTGCCGGAGTGAAAATGGGCGTGATCACCAACGGACCTTTTTCCCATCAGGTTCAGAAGTTCCACACACTGGGACTTGATAAATGGTTTACAGAGGATCAGCTGATCGTGTCTGCAGGTGTGGGCGTGGTCAAGCCGGATGTGAAGATCTTCCGCATGGCAGAAGAAAAATGGGGAATGAAGCCGGAGAATACTTTTATGATCGGGGATTCTCTGGAGAATGACATTGCAGGTGCAAAAAATGCCGGATGGAAGACCATCTGGATGAACCATCACCGTTATACGGTTCCGGAAGGTATGGAAAAACCAGATTATATTGCATATACAGAGGAAGAGTTGAGAAAGCTTATTGTCCAAATATGCTTTACAACGAAGAAGGATGGATAAAGTATGGTATCAGATTACAAAATCACCATGGAGCAGGCAGAATACGAGATGGTCTGTTACCGTAGGGTTTTTAACTTTGTAAGGCTTCTTGACCAGGAAAAACTGGAGAAATTGAATGCAGAAGGTCTGTTGGCAGCAGAGGGCGGACAGACAAAAAAAGCAGATCTGTGCATAGGGCATTTTTGCCATGGATGTGTGGCAATGGATGCCTTTTTACGGAAGGCAGAGCTGTGCAAGCTGGAATTTATTGGAGATGACATTTATCAGATCGTAGCAAATTATCTGGAAATTGACGGTAAGCCTTATGTAATGGAGCTTTTGAAGAAAATGGACAAAAACAGCCTGATCGACCGGAAAGATCATGAGCGCCTGATCAGAAGCCTTACCGGATATAACGAGAGACTGTATCAGGATGTTCTTACGAAGGCATACAACAGACGCTATTATGAAGAAGAACTGAAGTCCAAGATGGGACCGGCTGGAATTGCCATGATCGATCTGGACGATTTTAAGCTTTATAACGACACATATGGACATAATGCCGGGGATATGGCACTGACTGTTGTTGCAGAAACCATATGCAAGCATATCCGTAAGGATGATATTCTGATCCGCTATGGAGGGGATGAGTTTCTTCTGGTGCTTCCCGGAGTAACAGAAGTGAAATTTGCCGAAAGACTGCAGGAAATCCATGATAAGATTCATCTGGCTGCGGTGCCGGGATATGCCGGGATTCAGCTTTCTGTGAGTATTGGAGGAACAATTGCCGGGGCAGATGAAACGATCGGAAGTGTGGTAGGAAGAGCTGACCGCTTTATGTACCAGGCGAAAACCCGTAAGAATCTGGTGGTAACCGAGTCTAATGAGATAAAAGATGGAAATGCAGATGGCGCAGAGGTTAATCGTGATGAGCTGAAACAGCAGATTCTGATCGTGGATGATGCTGAGCTGAACCGTGATATTCTTGCGGAGATTCTGCACCATGATTTTAAGACTATGGAAGTAAGCAATGGGGAGGAATGTCTCTCCGTGCTTCGGGAGTATGGTGCAGGAATCTCACTGGTGTTGCTTGATATTGTAATGCCTGGCATGGACGGCTTTGCAGTTCTTGAGGAGATGAACCGGAATCATTGGATCGAGGACATTCCGGTCATCATGATCTCCAGTGAGGAGACAGAATCATATATACGCCGGGCGTATGAAATGGGAGTTTCAGACTATATCAGCCGCCCGTTTGATGCCAGGGTTGTTTACCGGCGTGTATATAATACTATTAAATTATACGCAAAACAGAGGCGCCTAATCACACTTGTAACGGATCAAATTCGCGAAAAAGAAAAAAATAGTCAAATTTTGATAGATATTCTCAGCCATATCGTAGAATTTCGTAATGGAGAGAGCGGTCAGCACGTTCAGCACATAAAGATGTTGACCGGATTTCTGTTGGACAGACTGATGCAGAAAACGGACAAATATGATCTGAAATGGTCTGACCAGTACATGATCACAATTGCATCTGCCCTTCACGATATTGGTAAAGTGGGAATCGACGAGAAGATTTTGAATAAACCAGGCAGACTGACAAATGAAGAGTTTGAGGAAATGAAGAAGCATACCTTGATCGGTGCTTCCATGCTGAAGAGCCTTGGTGTTTATCAGAATGAAGAGCTTGTGAAGGTGGCTTACCAGATCTGCAGATGGCACCACGAGCGCTATGACGGCAAGGGCTATCCGGATGGTCTGAAGGGGGAAGAAATTCCGATTGCAGCCCAGGTGGTTTCTGTTGCGGATGTATATGATGCACTGACAAGCGAGCGTGTTTATAAGAAAGCATTTTCCCATGAGAAGGCTATGGAGATGATTCTGGCTGGTGAGTGCGGAACCTTCAATCCGCTGCTTCTGGAGTGTTTGCAGGATATTCAAGGCAATATCCAGGTGGAAATGAAGAGAGCAGCAGAACAGCCTATGCTTGTGCAGAATTCTTATGTGGGGAAGATGATTGAGACGGTGCAGTAGGCATGGATTATTATAATGTATTATATTGCGGTATTGTTCGGCGAAGGGTTTTTGGGAAAGATCGTGAACAGCAGCATTTGCAGGTCGGGGGACCTGCGGGAGTGGGGGTAAGTTTTACTTTATGAAAAAGAAAATTCTTACACTGGCGGCAGTGGTAACACTGCCGTTTATTCTTCTTGTGATGTATCTTCTTGCCTCGATGGCAAGCTACAGCAATACCTACGATGAGATCGTAAGCAACATGACTGTAGCGAACAATTACAATCTGAATTTCAAAGAAGAGATGGACGAGAGCCTGTATAAGCTGGTTGTTGGCTACGTCACTCTGGATACCATCGAAACAGACAAAAGTCTTAAGAATCCATATACTTTAATAGATGAATTACGCAGCGAGTTTACCAGACTGACAGCCATTACCACAGAATCTGAGAGCAAGCTGTGGCTGGAGAGCCTTCTTCGCAATATCGATACCCTGGAAAAAAGGGTGGACGATATTGTGGACAGCATTTCTGCCGGTGGCAGATATAATGAGAATATTGAGAAGCTGGACAACAATATTTACATTCTGACAGAATTGATCCAGGACGATATTCAGTATTATATTTATTATCAGACACGTTATATGGATAAGGTCACGGATACCCTGCAGGATCAGATCAGGCGGTTTATGGTGGTGTGCAGTGTGCTGATCGGCGTGCTGATCATTGTGGTTGCAGTCAGCGCGGTGATGATCGTTTCCGGTATTATACAGCCTATCAGTCAGCTGAACCAGGCTACGGAGAAAATCGCTCAGGGTGATTTTAATGCCAGAGCCCAGGCGGATTCCGAGGATGAGGTGGCTGAGCTTGCAGTGAGCTTTAACAAAATGGCAGGAAGCATGCAGTCTCTGATCGATAAGGTGAAGGAAGACGAGCGGAAAATGCGAAAAGCAGATCTGCGCCTTCTTCAGGAGCAGATCCAGCCTCATTTTCTTTATAATACGCTGGACACCATTGTGTGGCTGATCGAGTCCAATGAGCCGGACGAAGCGGTGACCATGGTTGTTACACTGTCGGACTTTTTCCGTGAGATCCTCAGCAAAGGGAAGGAATTTATCTCCATTAAGGAAGAAGAGAAGCATATCAGCAGTTATCTCCAGATCCAGGAAATGCGTTACCGGGATATTCTGGAATATGACATTCAGCTGGATCAGGTAATTTATAAATATCAGATTCTGAAGCTGACTCTTCAACCGGTAGTGGAGAATGCGCTTTATCATGGCATTAAGTATAAGCGTGCTAAGGGATGTATTCACATTCATGGGGAGAAAGAGGGAGATATTATCCGTCTGACTGTCCGGGATGATGGTGTGGGCATGGATGAGGAAGAGCTTGAACAGCTTCGTCAGCAGATTGAGAAGCCCTGCCAGGAGACGGAGAAGGGGTTTGGTCTGGCAAATGTAAATGAGCGTATCCACATGTATTTCGGACCGGAGTATGGAATGAAGATCCAGTCACAGAAGGGTAAGGGAACTACAGTGGAGATTGTAATTCCGGCTATTCTGGAAGCTCCGGTTGAGAAAACAGGGAATGATACAGCAAAAGTGGCTGAAGGCGGCAACAGCGTGAATTTTGACGCAAATAAAAAAATAAAAAGTAATCCGAAACAGCAGAATGCCAATAAGATAATTGAGGGTGGACGGCCACAGCAGGAGGAGACAGGCGTATGAGACAGTTTATAAGAAAAAACATCTGGGCTGTGGCACCGGTTGTGTTTGTGCTTGTGGCACTGGTTCTTCTGGGAAGTCCTTTGAGCAGCAGTAAAGTGCAGGAAACTCCTGCGGAGGACGACAATCTGATCGTAGTAGGTGTTTCCCAGGTGGGAAGCGAATCTGTATGGCGAAGTGCCCACACGCAGTCCATTCAGGACGCTTTCACCAGGGAAAACGGCTACATGCTGATTTTTGACAATGCCAGACAGAAACAGGCCAATCAGATCAAGGCCATCCGAAGCTTTATTTCCCAGCAGGTGGATTATATCGTACTTTCTCCTATTGAGGAATCTGGCTGGGACACTGTGCTTCAGGAGGCGAAGGATGCCGGGATTCCGGTAATTCTCATAGACCGTAAGGTTTCTGTGGATGATGACTCCCTCTATGCTTCCTGGGTTGGTTCCGATTTTGTCTGCGAAGGACAGGATGCCGGTTACTGGCTTGAGGATTACATGAAAAAGCAGGGCAGGGAAGATGACGAAGTTAACATCGTAGTGCTGAAAGGAACCAAAGGCGCCTCCGCCACCATCGGCAGAACCCGTGGATTCAATGAAGTGGCAAAGGTGCAGCGCAATTGGAACATTTTGCAGCAGGTAGACGGAGAATTTACCACAGCAAAAGGAAAAGAAGAGATGGCAAGGCTTCTGGATCAGTATGAGGACATAGATGTGGTGGTTTCACAGAACGATGACATGACTTTTGGTGCTCTTGAAGCCATCAGAGAAGCAGGAAAAACTGCAGGAGTGGACGGCGATATTACGGTAATTTCCTTTGACGCAGTGGATGCGGGCGTGGAGCTGGTGAGAAACGGGGAGATCAACATTGATGTCCAGTGTAATCCTGACCAGGGAAAATACGTGGAGCAGATCATTCAGGATATGGAAGATGGCAAAGAAATAGAGAAAGCATATTATGTTCCGGAGCGGGTGTATACCCAGGAGAACGTTGGGGAGGAAGAAAATGTTACGGAAGGTATTTCTGGTTGAAGATGAGACGGTGATCCGCGAAGGGCTCAGAGACAGGATTCCCTGGGATCAGTTCGGATACCGTTTTGTAGGGGAAGCAGCAGATGGGGAAATGGCTTTGCCCCTGATCCGTAAGACGAAGCCGGATGTATTGATCACGGATATTAAAATGCCTTTTATGGATGGGCTTTCCTTAAGTAAAATTGTGAGCAAAGAATTTCCGCGGATGAAGATTATTATTATCAGTGGTTATGATGATTTTGAATATGCAAGACAGGCAATTGAAGTTGGTGTTGACCAGTATCTGCTGAAGCCGGTTACCAGAATGAAGCTGAAAAATGTACTTCTTGAACTGAAAGATAAGATCGAGCAGGATCAGGAGCAGGAGGACTACCGCACCCAGTTTCAGAATGAGATCCAGGAGTATGAGCAGTTTTCCAGACGGCGTTTTATGGAAAAAATTCTGGAGGGGGAGCTGTCGGTTAAGGAGATTTATGATGAGGCAGATCGTCAGTCTATAGAAATTACGGCAGCAGGATATAATCTGCTTTTCCTGTATTTACAGGAGAAAAATAAGGACAAGATGGCAGGTTTTCTTCGGAAACAGGATGAAGTGCTTCATTATTTTCTCCGCTATCCCCAGTATCTGCTTTTCCGCTGGAATGTAAACAGTTACGGAGTTCTGGTAAAGGGGGAATTGTCCCGGCTTCCGGAGCTGACAGATAATTGCGTGGAGTATGTGAAGCGGACCTGCGAAGGGGAAGAGCAGATGGACTGGTATGTAGCTGTAGGAAAACCAGTGGAGAGATTGAGCTTGCTTTCCCAGTGTTATCAGAGTGTGAATCATTATTTTGCATATCGTTTTATGGTGCCGGGACTGCATGTGCTTACAGAAGATACTTTGGAGAGTTATGTAAATTCGCAGGGAGAGAACCGGCTGGCAGCAGTGGATTCTTCACAGCTGAATCCGGAGATCATCAAGGATTTTCTTACAAAAGGAAGCAGCAGTGAGATCCAGGAGTTCGTTCAGGGATATCTGGGTGGAATGAGTAAGGCACTGGAGTCCAGAATGTTCCGGGATTATGTGGTGCTTCATATTCGGTTTACAACTATTATGTATCTGGAATCCATTGGTGTGGAAAAAGAGGGTTATACAGAACGGATCGAGGGAAAATATCAGGATACCAGTATCAAGGCATCGCAGGTGGCAGGGTATTGTGTGGACATTCTTCAGAGTGCCATTGATATCAGGGATGAGAAGAATGAGTCTCAGGGCAACAGCGCCATGAGGAAAGTGCTGGATTATATTGATGAGAATTACTATAAAGAGACCATTTCCCTGAATGAAGTAGCGGATGCGGTGAATATGAGTGCCAACTATTTAAGCGCAATTTTCAGCCAGAATATGCAGAAGACGTTTGTAGAGTATATTACCTGCAAACGTGTTGACAGAGCGAAAAAACTCCTGCGCGAGACGGACAAGTCGTCCGGAGAGATCGCACAGGAGGTGGGATATAAGGATCCCCATTATTTCAGTTATGTGTTTAAGAAAAAATCCGGGTGCAGCCCAAGGGAATATCGGAGTAAGGGGACTGCATGATATTCAAAATTAATTATGCGATTTCGGCAGTGATAACTGCCATGGGACTTCCTGCGAAGAGACAGGGAGTCCTTTTAATTTGTTTATGCTCATTTGGGCGGCCAGAGTACCAGGCTGGTGTGTCTGGTGTGTCAGTGTTGTGGCGCGGAGCAGACCAGATGTGGTAAGGTAGCTGGTATTGAAGGCGGCTAGTGCTATTGTGGTTTCGAAACTATGGTCGGCGGAAGCAGCTGTGAATCCAGTGCTTTGAAGAGAGGATGAAAGGGAAGCATGAGTTGCTATCTTTTTCTCCTGTCCAAGCGACAGCTCTTCCCATAACAGCCATGCAATAAAGTCATCCTCACAAATAAACGCAGTGCAGTCGGGGGTGATCCGTTCTAGAAATTTTTTCAGGAAGCTGATATCCTGGCTCTGACGGAAATCATCCAGTTCCTGTGTGGTGTACCAGCAGATGTTGCGGTCTGGTACAGTCAGCCCCTGATTTTGCATAGCATCCAGAAATCCCTGGTAGCGTTCAAGTCCCCGCTGATCGTCCATCTGGAAAATACCGGCGATAGAAGAGTGGCCTTTTTCCACAAGACTTTGCACCAGAAGACCAGCCCCATATAGATTATCTTCATAGATTACTGGAATCTGAGACAACTGGGGATAAGCACATCCCAGGAACAAAATGGAAGTTCCCCTTTGTATCAGCCTTTGATAAAGCTCTGTATTAGGTGATGGTAAGGCGCTTTTTACAGGCTCCACAATAAGTGCCCGCAGCGGACTTTTCAAAAGAAACTGAAGGATTTGCCGTTCCTGGTCCACATGATTGTGAGTGGGGTAAACCTTGCAGGAAAATCCCTCCGCAGTCAGCGCCACACGAATATCATTTATCAGTGCAGGATATTCATATTGCTGTTCATCGGGAATCAGAATTCCAACTATATTCCGGTCTTCCAGGCTGGAAAGTCCGGTAATGTAAGCTCCGCTCCCTTTAATGCGGCGGATTTCCCGCTCATCTTCAAGAACCGCCAGCGCAGCCCGGACCGTTTGTCGGCTGACACGGTATCTGACAGCCAGCTCCTGTTCGGTGGGAAGCTTGTTGATTCCCTTTTGAATAGAATCTGAAATGATTTCTCTTAGCTGTTCAACCAGCCATTTATATTTGATAGCCATATATTTTAGTTCCTCTTTCTTAGGTTAGAGCGTGTTTGAAAAAGCATTCCTGCAATCTGTCGCGCCACTCTGGTTTTTTTATTTTGCTGGGATAGTTATTTCATAAAATTTTCACATGAATTATTTATGATTTCCCAATAAATCTTCTGCTTTTTCACTTCTAAAACCCAAAATATTATACCTTTTTTCAAATGATCAAACCTTTTTTTTCCAGCTTAGACAGTTTGCCAAATCGAAAAACATAGAAAAAGGTGTAATATTTTTCACAAAATCATAAGAAAACAAACTTTCTAAATGAGAAATCATAAAATATCACCCCTTTTCCTGCCTGAAATTCATTATAATATAAATTTGTCTGTATTTCACTATGAAAACCAACAAATTTGTATTGTTTGAACTGACGAAACAACCAAAAGACGGGAAAACAATATTGAAATTTATGTTGATTTTCGCTAAATTATAGACATCAAGAAGAACACGGATTCAAAGAACGGACGGAAAGCTAAGACAGCAAACGGATCAGTGTTGAACGAGAAACCAATGGCAGGCGCGACCTGCAAAAGTATTTTTCTAAAAGAAAGAGAGGAACAATCACATGAAAAAGAAATTAGCAGTTATGGCACTCGCAGCAGCAACACTCAGCATGATGGCTATGCCGGTTTACGCTGACGATCTGGTAACAGTTGGATACGCTCAGGTTGGACATGAATCAGACTGGCGTACAGCAAACACCCAGAACTATCAGGATGTTTTCTCAGAAGATGCCGGATACAGCCTTGATCTTGTAGACTGCGACAATGACAATGCTGCACAGCTTGAAGCAGTTCGTACATTCATTAGTAAAGATATGGATTACATCGTAATCGCTCCGATCCAGTCCGCTGGCTGGGACACCGTTCTTCAGGAAGCACAGGATGCTGGAATCCCTGTAATCATCGCAGACCGTGAGATCGAAGCAAGCGACGATTTATATGATGCATGGGTTGGAACAAACACAACAAACGAAGGTATTACAGCTGGTAACTGGTTAGCTGAGTACCTTGGCGATAAAGACGCTAACATTCTTGTAATCGAAGGTTCCGTAGGAGCTTCCGCAGCACTTGGACGTACAGAAGGATTCAATCAGGTAGCTGGCGAGCATGATAACTGGAAGATTCTTGATTCTCAGTCCGGTGATTTTACACAGGCTGGTGGTCAGGAAGTTATGGAATCCTTCATCAAATCCTATGAGGGACAGTTCAATGTAGTTGTCTGCCAGAACGATAACGAAGCATACGGCGCAATGGATGCAATGGATGCAGCAGGTATCACCTACGGTGTTGATGGCGATGTAACTCTTATTTCCTTCGATGCAACACATGATGGACTTCAGTATACATTAGATGGAAAGATCAACTGTGATGTTGAGTGTAACCCGATCCAGGCTGAAGTTGTTAAGGGCGTAATCGAGAAAATGCAGGCAGGCGAAGAATTTGAGAAGACAACACTTGTTGAGGATCAGGCATTCGTAGCACCTGGAATTGAGAGCGAGTATGCTACAACTATGACAGATGAAGTTCTGGCTGGACGTGCTTACTAATCAGAAAAATCAATCGGAGAGTATGAAAACAGCAGAGCTGTGAAACAATCCGTAAACATCGAAATTGGTTATCAGCAAGCAGCTGAAAACCGATAAAGATGAACGAATAGGGGAGGAAAGTCCCAATGCGGATTTTCTTCCCCTTAATTTTCGCGAGCAACGAGGAGAATGAAAAATGAAGTTGATAACGGGAAGGGAGGAATCGCGTTGGAGGCAGGAGTAGTATTGAAAATGCAGGGAATCTGCATGACATTCCCAGGTGTAAAAGCACTGGAAGGCGTGGATCTGACATTGAAAAAAGGTGAAATCCGCGCGCTGATGGGAGAGAATGGCGCGGGTAAATCCACATTGATCAAGTGCCTGACCGGCGTAAATAAATTTGAGGCTGGAGAGATTTATCTGGAAGGATTTGATCATCCCATTGTAAATAAAGATACCATGGACGCCCAGAAGAAGGGCATTTCTACTGTATATCAGGAAGTAAATCTCTGTCCAAACCTTTCGGTGGCAGAGAATCTTTACATAGGCCGTGAGCCGCTGACAAAGCTTGGAACGGTCAACCGAAAGGCAATGAACCGTCAGGCAGCTGTCCTTATGAAACAGCTGGAGCTTGACGTTGATGTAACACGTAATCTTGAAGAATATTCACTGGCATTGCAGCAGATGATCGCAATTGCCCGTGCTGTAGATATGGACTGTAAGGTGCTCATTCTGGATGAGCCCACATCTTCACTGGATGACCGTGAAGTAGAAAAGCTTTTTACCATGATGCGCAGACTGAAGGAGAAAGGTGTAGGAATCATATTTGTTACCCATTTCCTGGAACAGGTTTATGCAGTATGTGACGGAATTACCGTTCTTCGAAATGGTCAGCTGGTTGGCGAGTATGAGATCGCGGATCTTCCGAGAGTGAAGCTGGTAGCAGCTATGATGGGAAAAGATTTCGACGACCTTGCTTCCATTAAACCGGAGACTACAGGAGATAAGAGAAAAGAACCGATGGTAATCGAAGCCCGTGGCTTAAGCCATGCAGGAACCATCAAACCATTTGACCTTGATATACACAAAGGAGAGGTTATCGGTCTTACCGGACTTCTTGGAAGCGGACGAAGCGAACTGGCACGTACTATTTACGGTGCTGACCGCGCCCAGACTGGTACTTTGAAAGTAAAAGGCAAGGAAGTTAAGGTGAAAAATCCTATTGATGCCATGCATCTTGGAATGGGACTTCTTCCTGACGACCGTAAAGCGGAGGGAATTGTTGCAGATCTGTCTGTAAGAGAAAATATCATCCTTGCAGTTCAGGCAAAACAGGGTATTCTGAAAAAAATCCCTATGGCAAAACAGTGCGAGATCGCAGACAAATATATTGATCTTCTCCAAATCAAATGTGCAAGCCGCGAGACTTTGATCAAACAGCTTTCCGGTGGAAACCAGCAGAAGGTTATCCTTGCAAGATGGCTTGCAACAAATCCGGATTTCCTGATTCTGGACGAGCCTACACGAGGAATCGATATTGGTACTAAGACTGAGATCCAGAAGCTGGTTCTGAAGCTTGCAGATGAAGGAAAGAGCCTGATCTTCATTTCCTCTGAGATCGAGGAAATGCTTCGTACCTGTAACCGTATGGCAGTTCTTCGTGACGGTCAGAAGGTTGGCGAGATTGATGAGGCAGATATGAACCAGATGAATGTAATGAAAGCAATCGCAGGAGGTGAGCAGTAATGGGGAATTTCAAAAAACTGGCACAGAAACGTCTGTTCCTTCCGGTTTTCAGTATGATCCTGGTCATGCTGATCAACGTAGTATATGATATTGCAACAGGAAGTGCACCGCTTTCCTTCTTTATGATTTCCATTAAGAATGGTGTACTTTACGGACGTCTGATCGACATCCTGAACCGTGGAAGTGAAATCGCCATTCTGGCAATCGGTATGACACTTGTTGTATCTGCTTCCGGCGGTACTGATATTTCCGTTGGTTCTGTAATGAGTCTTTACGCAGGTGTCTGCTGTATGATCCTTGCAGGATACGGAAATGTAAATGTGCAGGAATATGCGCATCCGCTGCTGGTTGGCATTGGAGCCGGACTTCTTGTCACTTTGATCTGTGGTATTTTTAACGGATTTTTGGTTGCCTATATGAATATCCAGCCGATGGTTGCCACCCTGATCCTATGGTCGGCAGGACGTGCAGTGGGACTTCTTCTTTGCAACAGCCAGATCGTTTATGTTCGAGTTCCTTCTTTCCAGAAGCTTGGCGCTTACTGCGGAATCATTCCTACACCGATCATTGTGGCTGCTGTATGTGTGGCAATTGCTTCTATCGCACTTCGCTACACAGCACTTGGAACTTACATCCAGAGTGTTGGTATTAATAAAAAAGCTTCCCGTATCGCAGGATTTAATTCCGCAAAGATCATCCTGATGTGCTATGCAATCTGTGGTCTTTGCGCAGGTCTTGCAGGTATGGTTGCAACCTCCAGAATTTATTCCGCGGATACCAATAACATCGGTCTGAATATGGAGCTGGATGCGATCCTTTCCGTTGCACTTGGCGGAAACAGTCTTGGCGGCGGTAAGTTCTCCCTGGCTGGTTCCATTATCGGAGCTTACACCATCCAGGCGATTACCACAACTCTGTATGCACTTGGTGTTTCCTCTGCACAGGCGCCGGTATTTAAGGCAATCGTAGTTATTATTATCGTAGTAATTCAGGCTGAGCCAGCCAAAGCCTTCTTTAAGAAGCTGACAAAGAAATCCGGAAAGGAGGCAGCTCGGGCATGAAAAAGAAAAAAATAAACAGCAATAACCTGTTGCTGCTGATTACCATTGTATTATTCTTTGTAATGTATGCTGCTGGATGTATCGTATATGCGGACAAAGGCTTTACCCGTTTCCAGACATTTCTGAACATCCTGATCAACAATGCAGGTCTGATCTGCATTACAGCTGGTATGACTTGCGTCATGCTTACTGGCGGTATTGACATTTCCGTAGGTTCCCTGGTTGCTATGGACTGTATGATCCTGGCAGTTGGAATTGAGCAGTGGGGATGGTCCAGCCCGGTACTTATGCTTCTGATCCTTGCAATCGGTATTGTATTTGGTATTGTTCAGGGCTTCTGCATTTCCTATCTGGAGATTCAGCCCTTCATCGTAACCATGGCGGGCATGTTCTTTGCCAGAGGTATGACAGCTGTGATCTGTAAAGAGCAGGTAAGTATTGTTTCTGATAAAATTTTTACCACTCTTTCAAGCTTCAAGATTTCCCTTCCATTTGGAGGGTATCTGAACAAAAAGGGAATCATGCAGTTTCCATACCTTCGTGTAACAGTTGTAGTTGCATTGATTGTAGTTCTTGCTATTTATCTGATGCTGAAATACACACGCTTCGGCCGCAGTATTTACGCAGTAGGCGGCAATCAGCAGTCTGCAACCCTGATGGGACTTGATGTTAAGAAAACACAGATGAAGGCCTATATTCTTTCCAGTTTCCTTACTTCCATCGGCGGAATCTGCTACTGTCTGAATACCATGGCAGGTACCACCACCCAGGCAACCGGCCTTGAAATGGACGCTATTTCCTCCGCAGTCATCGGTGGTACACTTCTTACCGGTGGTGTAGGAAATGTACTTGGTTCCTTGTTTGGTGTATTGATCAATGGTACGATTTCTACTTTGGTTAAAACCAATGGAAAACTGATCAGCTCCTGGTCCAACATTGTAACAGCAATCTTGCTGTGCTTCTTCATTGTACTTCAGAGTGTATTTGCACTGGTAAAGGAGCGGAAGAGCAAATAAAAATTGAATAAAGAATGAAATGAGACAGGCAGGTACATAATTGAAATATGTATCTGTCTGTTTTATTTTGGCATAATGGAATAAAGGGTAACATACAAACTAGTTAATTGCAATTTTATTCTTCCTGTCCCAATTTCACAAAAATCGGTTCATGTTTCATAGCCGGAATAATTTTTTCCATCATATCTTTCATATTAATTTTCAGGCTGGAGGTGTTAATACAAGGGTGACAGCCGATGTAAGGTTCCTTCAGGAGGTCTTCATCAATAAGCAGCTGCACATGATTTTCCTTATCGTTCATAAGTCCAAGTATACTGACAGAACCAGGTGTAATATCAAGAAATTTCTCCATATAAGTTTCATTGCCGAAGGAAAGTCTGGCAACGCCAAGCTGGGAAGATACTTCCTTTGTCTTAAACTTCTTGTCGCCTGGCAGAAGCAGCAGATAGAAGTTCGTTTCCTGGCGGTTGCAGAGAAACAGGTTTTTGCAGATTACTGCATCAAGCACTTTATCCACATCTTTACAAGCTTCAATGGTCATCAGAGTTTCATGGTCAATTCTTTGATAAGGCACCTGAAGTGCATCAAGAAAATCATAAGTACGTATCTCTTTTTCAAGTCTGCCCGTGGTATCTGCGGGACGTCCGTTTTCAAGCTTTAATTCCATGGTGTTCTCCTTATATATTCCCTCACAGGGGCTTTTTTTGTCAAATATCTGGGGAATATTGTAGCATTGAGAGTTTTTCTTGTAAAGTGGAGGATGTTCTCCCACAAATTGTGATGCACATCTTGCAGAAAACCTTTTCCAAATATATTTCAGAAAATATATGCATATATAAGTTCGGAGGCGGATATCTGCTTTTTTCCATAGTGCTCCTGTTGACAAAAATTCAAAAAGGCTTTATAAAATCCTTAGAGCCTGCAGATTGTGGGAATGATTTTTCAAACACGCTCTAGAAATTGTACAGACCTCATGTATTGCATGATGCCATACTGCAAAATAAATATTATCAGGAGGAGCACATCTGAATGAACAATATCACAAAAAATGCACTGGAAGAGTCTCTGAAGAAATTTCTCCTTCAGAAGCCTCTGGACAAGATTACAATCAGCGATCTGACTACAGACTGCGGAATCAGCCGAATGGCTTTTTACTATCATTTTAAAGATATTTATGACCTGGTAGAATGGTCCTGTATTGAGGACGCTTCCCGGGCTTTGCAGGGAAAAAAGACTTACGACACCTGGCAGGAAGGGCTTCAGCAGATTTTTGAGGCTGTTTTGGAAAATAAACCATTTATTTTGAACGTGTATCGCTCTGTGAAACGAGAGCAGGTGGAAAATTATCTGTACAGCCTGACCTATCAGCTGATCGAAGGAGTGGTAGAAGAGCAGAGCAAGAATCTGATGGTTACAGAGGAACAGAAGAAATTTATTGCGGATTTTTACAAATACAGTTTCGTAGGTGTCATGCTTGACTGGATCAAGAGAGGAATGAAGGAAGCCCCGGAAGAAATCGCGAATATGGTCTGCGTGACCATGCATGGAAATGTTGGGAATTCCCTGCGGAATATGGAGAAGGAAGGGCAATAAAGATTAAGTTTATCCGGAAAATAAGGGATAACTATGGCATAGCAGCTTTAATGCTGAAAGTGCGGGACATAAAGTATTCGAAATCAACTTTACAAAGTAAGGCGGATGATAAGTTTTTTGTCATCCGTCTTGTTTTGTAAATTGAGGAAAATTATTTTTTGACGTAGAATACACTCAGAAACAGGAAATACTAAATAAAAGGCAGCAGAATTTCGAATCAGTCAAATAAAAGCTTTTTATCTGAAGGTCAGGAAACAAACCCGAGAAAGCTTAGAAGCTGATTCGAAAAGTTAAAACAAGAATAAACACAGATAGCCGGAAATAATGCAACGGCAAATTTTAGAAAGGTGGTAATTTTTATGTCAAAGAAGAAACATTCCGTATTAGGTATGGCAGCACTTGCCGCAGCAGGTGCAGGAGTAGCAGTTTTGGCAAATAAAAGCCGTGAAGAGAAACAGATTACAGAAGCACACGTAGACCCGAATTACCGCAATACAGAGCGTGGTAAAAACGAGAAAAACAGCAAAGGTATTTATTATACAAACGGTAACTACGAAGCATTTGCCCGCCCGGAGAAACCGGAAGGCGTAGATGACAAGCATGCATATCTGGTAGGAAGCGGACTTGCGGCTCTGGCAGCAGCTTGTTTCCTTGTAAGAGACGCGCAGATGCCTGGCGACCACATTCACATCCTGGAAGCGATGGACATTGCAGGCGGTGCGTGTGATGGTATCTTCGATCCGATGAGAGGATACGTCATGCGAGGCGGCCGTGAGATGGAGAACCATTTCGAGTGCCTCTGGGATCTTTTCCACAGCATTCCATCTCTGGAAAAACCAGGTGCCTCCGTTCTGGACGAGTACTACTGGCTGAATAAACATGATCCAAACTATTCCCTTTGCCGTGCTACTATAAATCAGGGCAAAGACGCTCACACAGATGGAAAATTCAATCTGAGCCAGAAGGGCTGCATGGAGATTATGAAGCTGTTCTTCACAAAGGACGAGGATCTTTATGACAAGACCATCGAGGATGTATTTGATGACGAGGTTCTGAATTCCACATTCTGGTTATACTGGAGAACTATGTTTGCATTCGAAAACTGGCACAGCGCACTGGAGATGAAGCTTTATATCCAGCGTTTTATCCATCATATCGGCGGACTTCCGGATTTCAGTGCTCTGAAATTCACCAAATATAATCAGTATGAGTCCCTGATCCTTCCAATGAAGAAATATCTGGAGGATGCAGGTGTTGACTTCCAGTTCAACACAGAGGTTACCAATGTAATCTTCGATATCCACGATGGCAAAAAAGTGGCAACTGCTATTGAGTGCAAGGTAAAGGGTGTTGAGAAGGGAATCCTTCTTACTGAGAACGACTATGTATTTGTTACCAACGGAAGCTGTACAGAGGGAACCATCTACGGTGACCAGAACCACGCTCCAAACGGAGATGCTGAGGTTCGTACAAGCGGTTGCTGGAGCCTTTGGAAAAATATTGCAAAACAGGATCCGTCCTTCGGACATCCGGAGAAATTCTGTTCTGATATCGCGAAGACTAACTGGGAATCTGCAACTGTTACCACACTGGATGACAAGATCATTCCTTATATTACCGACATCTGCAAGCGAGATCCGAAGAGCGGAAAGGTTGTTACCGGCGGTATTGTAAGCTGCCAGGATTCCAGCTGGCTGTTAAGCTGGACCATCAACCGTCAGGGTCAGTTCAAGGATCAGGACAAAGATAAGGTTTGCGTCTGGGTATATGGTCTCTTCACAGATGTACCTGGCGATTATGTAAAGAAACCGATGAAAGAGTGTACCGGTAAAGAAATCACGGAAGAGTGGCTGTACCATATGGGCGTACCGACTGATCAGATCGAGGATCTGGCTGAAAACAGCGCAGTCTGCGTACCGACCATGATGCCTTACATCACTGCATTCTTCATGCCAAGAGCCAAAGGCGACAGACCGGACGTTATCCCGGATGGCTGCGTGAACTTTGCATTCCTTGGACAGTTCGCTGAGACTCCAAGAGACACTATATTTACCACAGAATATTCTGTTCGTACCGCAATGGAAGCAGTATACGGACTTATGGGCGTAGACCGTGGCGTTCCGGAAGTATGGGGCAGCGTTTACGACGTGCGAGAACTCCTGGATGCCAGTGTAAAACTTATGGATGGCAGATCACCACTTGAAATTGAGCTTCCTGGACCGCTGAATCTGGTGAAAAAACCTCTGCTGAAAGCAATTAAGGGAACATTAGTGGAGAAAGTACTGAGAGACCATGATGTGATTAAGGATTATATGGTTGAGAAATAAGCGGTAGTAAAAATTTATATATGTTGAAACATGCGAAGAGTCGGAGTGATCCGGCTCTTTGTTTTGTACTACAACAAATGAAAGTGAAAAATTGAAAAACTGTTTAATGGCGAAAAAGCGGAATCTTGAAAGGCTATTAACAGTGTGATAAACTAGAGCATGTCTGAAAAAGGCTTTCTGCAAAATAAGATGTAATATTGCGGTTTCTGGACAAGAAGCTGTTTGGCACAAGAGGAGAAAATTGTATGCAGTATATTGAATTTGGAAAAGATAAAGATAAGGTATCTGAAATTGTTATGGGACTGATGAGAATTTCAGAGATGTCCACTGGCGAGGCAGCAGATTTGATTGAGACTGGTCTTGAAGAGGGGATTAATTTTCTGGACCTCGCAGATATTTATGGTGGTGGAAAATCAGAAGAAGTGATAGGGAAAGTTTTTACAGAGAATCCTTCTTTGCGCACTAAATTTTTCGTTCAGTCAAAATGCGGAATCCGTTGTGATCCGGATTTTACCTATTTCGATTTTTCCAGAGATTATATTCTGGAGGCTGTAGATGGAATTCTGTCCAGACTTCATACAGATCATCTGGATAGCCTGCTTCTTCACAGACCAGATGCGCTTATGGAACCAGATGAAATTGCAGAGGCTTTTGACCGCCTTTATAAAGCTGGAAAAGTACGGAATTTTGGGGTTAGCAACATGACGCCTATGATGATGGAAATGCTAAGCAGGGAAATACAGTTCCCAATTTGTGCAAACCAGATTCAGCTTAGCTGTGCCGTTACCCAGGTTTTTGACGCTGGTTTTCACATGAATATGCAGTGTGATAAGGGAATCATGCGAGATGGCGGTGGAGTACTGGAATACTGCCGTATGAAAAAGATCCCGGTTCAGGCGTGGTCTTCCCTTCAGTATGGATATTTTCAGGGAACTTTTCTTGGATCTGATAATTATCGGGAATTGAACACTGTGCTCAACAGAATTGCCTCTGATAAGGCTGTCACACCTATGGCTGTTGCCCTTGCCTGGATTCTCCGCTACCCTGGAGCAACTCAGGCCGTAATCGGCACTACAAAATCGACTCGTGTTCGTGAAGCAGCAAAAGCAACGGAATTTAGGTTGAGCAAAAAAGAATGGTACGAGATATACCTGGCTGCAGGAAATGATCTGCCCTGATGAAGTAATTAAAAAGGATCAGGGAGTACGAAAAATTACAGATACAGCTGAAGTAATGTCTTTCAGCTGTATTTTTGTGCGTAATTATTGACAAATAATAATTGAAATCAATCAAAAAACAATCGTAAAAAAATACGATTGTTTTTTTGCGCGTTTTTGCATATAATTTTTGCAAAATGATACTGCCTTTTTTAAGACATTTCCAATAACAATAAATGAACTTCAGACAAGCAGAAATTGAGGGGAACCATTATGGAAAACAAAATTATTGTAAGAAAATACGAGAAAAATGATCTTCCAGCCATGATTCGAATTTGGAATGAGGTTGTGGAAGATGGCGTGGCATTTCCACAGGAAGAATGTCTGGATGAGAAAACCGGCGCGGAATTTTTCGCAGCGCAGACTTATACAGCGGTAGCCGAGAATATGGAAAATGGACAGGTTCTTGGATTATATATTCTTCATCCGAACAATGTAGGCCGCTGCGGACACATCTGCAACGCCAGCTACGCCGTATCCCGCGGTAGCCGCGGACTTCATATTGGAGAAAAGCTGGTAAAAGATTGCGTAGCCCAGGGAAAAGTGCATGGTTTCCGTGTACTGCAGTTTAACGCAGTTGTGGCGGGCAATGTTCATGCAAGACATCTTTATGAGAGAGTTGGATTTCGCCAGCTGGGTGTGATTCCGGGAGGATTCAGATTGAAAAATGGGGAGTATGAGGATATCTGTCCGTATTATATTGAACTCATTAACACCGTTGATAAGTAGCGAACAAGATCGGAAAGATACTATAAAAAAAGCTATATTACTTGCAAAACAGGATACCAGAGTAACCGCAGAAAAGACCGTAGCAATATTATATACAATGGCGGATAAGTTTTTGCGGGGAAGTGATTTGGAAGAGATAAAGGAGGTTGTAGCGATGACAAGATTAGGTCAGATGTTGTACGATGATGGATTAAAAGCTGGAAAAAGTGAAGGAAGAATAGAAGGAAGAATAGAAGGAAGTGATAGAATGGCATCATTAACCAAGAAGCTTTTGGAAGCTGATAGAATGGCTGACTTGCAACTGGCGTTGGACGATCCTGGATATCGTGAAAAACTGATGGATGAATATGGAATAAAATAAAGTGAATTAAGCGAAGCGAAGAGTCGGAGAATTCCGACTCTTTGTTTCAAAAGAAATGGATTAAAAAGGAGCAGAATATGAGAAAACCACAAAATTTTCAATGGAAAGAAATGACCATGGGAACCTGTTATTATCCGGAGCATTGGAGTAGAGAACTGTGGCAGGATGATTTACAGAGAATGAAGGCGGCAGGGATTACCGTGATCCGCGTGGCAGAGTTTGCCTGGAACAAAGTGGAGCCGGAGGAGAATGTTTTTGTATTTGATTTCTGGGATGAATTTCTGAAATTATGTAAACTGGAAGAAATGCAGGTGATTTTTGGAACACCTACAGCTACACCGCCGGCATGGCTTACGGAAAAATACCCGGAAGTTTTAAATTGCCGTCAGGATGGAGTTCCATATCGTCATGGAGCCAGAAGACATTACAATTACAATTCACCAAAATATAGAGAATTATCTGCAAGGATCGTAGAAAAGCTGGCGCAGCATTACGGCAAACATCCGGCGATTGTGGGGTGGCAGATTGACAATGAGCTGAATTGTGAGGTGGATGAATTTTATTCAGAGGCAGATTCAGTTGCTTTTCGAACTTTTCTTAAAGCGAAATATAAAACTTTGGATAATCTCAATGAGGCATGGGGAACTGTTTTCTGGAATCAGACCTATACGGACTGGGAGCAGATTTATGTTCCGCGACCGGTGTTAAATAATGGTTACAATCCACATCTCAGGCTGGATTATTACCGCTTCATTTCAGAAAGTACAATTTCTTTCTGTAAAATGCAGGCAGAAATAATCTCGAAGTATAAGAAAGCCGGAGACTATATCACCACAAATGGTATGTTCTGGAATCTGGATAATCACAAGATGGCAGAGGAATGCCTGGATGTTTATACATATGATTCCTATCCAAGCTTTGCATTTGGGTTGAACAGAGATCCGAAGACCGCGAAAGACCTGAATGACCGTCATTGGAGTAAAAATCTAACGGAAGTACGTTCCATATGTCCTCATTTTGGTATTATGGAACAGCAGTCTGGGGCAGGTGGATGGACTACAAGAATGGAAGGTCCGGCACCAAGACCTGGTCAGCTTACACTTTGGGCAATGCAGAGTGTAGCCCATGGCGCAGATTATATTTCTTTTTTCAGGTGGAGAACCTGTACTTTTAGTACAGAAATGTACTGGCATGGAATTTTGGATTATGACAATCGGGATAACCGTAAGCTGGCAGAGGTAAAAGACTTTTATAATAAATTAAAGTGTTTGGATGAAGTTTGCGGAGCGGATTATACAGCTGCATTTGGAGTATTAAAAGACTACGACAATATGTGGGATACGAATGTAGATGTATGGCATAGAAGGGTGGAAGCGCAGAGCTCAGAAGAAATCTTCATTGCTTCTGAAATTTATCACACCCCATATAATATGTTATATCTGAACGAGGATACAGATATAAAGGAATTGCAGAAATATCCGGTACTCATCTATGCACATCCTGTTATTATGACGGGAAAAAAAGCTACTTTACTTAAAGAATATGTAGCAAATGGCGGAATCCTGATCATAGGCTGTCGTTCCGGATATAAGCAGGAAAATGGCAAATGTGTTATGCTTCCGCAGCCCGGACTTTTGCAGAAAATTACTGGTTCAGATGTGAGAGATTTTACATTCACAAGTCCAGCAGAGCCGTCTGTCACCGCCAACTGGGACGGTCAGACGATTGACATGCCAATATTTAACGACATTATGGAGCCTGTAGAGGAGGGAGAAACTCTGGCTTTCTACGACAATAGCTATTACGCAGGAAAACCAGCCGTAATCAGAAAGAATACAGGAAAGGGATATGCAATTCATTTTGGCAGTACTTTTTCCAGAGAAAGCATGAAGGTGCTGTTAGAATACACAGGAATTCTGGAACCATTCCAGGCTATGCTTGAAGCTCCACAGGAGGTGGAAGTCATTCAGCGTGTGAAAGGAAATAAGAAATACTTCTTTGTCCTGAACTATATGGGTTCAGAACAAAAAATTGTGCTGAAAAAGCAGATGCGGTCCTTATATGATAATGTAATTGCAAATGGTGAAATCTGCATGAAACCGTATGAGACAATAGTTTATGAAGTTTTGGAATGAAACAGGAAAATGTTTTTGAAAATATGAAATTAAATAAATCAGAAATAGTTAAACGAAGAGTCGGAGAAATCCGGCTCTTTGTTGTTTATAAGGTAGTGAGCCAAATTCATAGAACGCGTTTGATTTCAGTTTTTTTAAACGCGCCATGGTTAGGTTATGGATAAAATAGGTTAATTCAACAGAAAAACAAGTCATATCCAACAATTGTCTTGCATACCTATTATTTAATCCGGTATAATGATTATATCAAAAATATTGCGGAGGGGGTATGCAGATGAAGACACAATCGAAGAAACATAAGATAATCCGTACGGTTTTACTGGTGATTCTTTTGCTTCTGATAGTGGCTGCTGGTGGTTTTATTTCAGTGTATGAGGGGCGTTTTCAAACCATAAGCAGTATACAGAAAGTGACAGATTACGACGAGTATAATCTGTATTGCATGGATGTGAAATATGATTATGATCTGGATCGGCTGATCGAATACGGCATAACAGATAACCAGAGCTTTGTTGATGCCATTGTGAAAGAGGCACTTCCTATCTTGCCAGTACATATTAAAGCACCGGATTTTGGCTGCAGTGCTTTTACCCTGCAGGAAGCAGACGGAAATGTGCTGATGGGAAGAAACTATGATTTCAAACGGGATACTTCCGCAATGCTGGTTTACTGTGAACCGAAGGGTGGTTACAAATCCGTGGCTTTTGCAGCATTGGATAATATCTCGGCAAATATTCCGAATGCGAGTATGAAGAAAAAGCTTGCCACATTAACAGCACCATTTATCTGCCTGGATGGCATGAATGAAAAAGGGGTATCAATTGCAGTCCTTACTTTGGACAGCGAACCGGTTCACCAGAATACAGGCAAGCCGGTGATCGGAACTACGCTTGTGATCCGTTTGATTCTGGACCGCGCGGCAACTACAGAAGAAGCCGTAGAGCTTCTGAACCAGTATGACATGTTTGCTACAAGCGGCAGAGATTATCACTTTTATATCACAGATGCTTCCGGTGATGGCAGAGTAGTGGAGTATGACTGTGAAAGCGAAACCAGAGAAATGGTTGCCACACCAATTCGTTCCATCACGAATTTCTTTGGACTCTATAAGGATAAAGTCCTTCCGAATCAGAAAAATGGCATTTACGGTCATGGAAAAGAGCGGTATGACAAAATGGAAGCTATTTTTGACTATGAGGAAGTTTACACCAGTGATGTTGCATGGGAGGCTTTGAAGGCCGCATCACAGGAGCCGTCAGAGGAGGAAGTTACCAGTAACACCCAGTGGTCTATTGTTTATGATGATACCAATCTCACCGCAGAGATTGCCCTTCGGAGAAACTGGGATGATGTGATCGGGTATAATCTGAAGGATAACACGATTACACTAAAATAATAACATAGAGCCGTTATCAAACATGATCCGGTAGTCTTAAAGTAAGAGAAAGACATGCTCTAGCAGTTCAGCAGTTCAACATAAGGTTTTTAATGCCTCGCCAAAGGAAAATTCATCATTTCCCCTGGCGGGGCATTTTGATTATTTGAAATATTAATCTCGTTACGGCGTTGACTGGAATGTTAGTTAAATTTGTCTATAAATTCAAAGCAATATATCAACTTAGTCTGAAAAATAACGCTTTAACACGTTAATTTTAATTGACTCCACAGTATACGCAGTGTATTATGAATTTATAATTGCTGTTTGCGGAGTGGATAAATGTATGAGGTATACATAAGAAAAAAGTGTAAAACTCTTCAGGCAAAGCGAATAGTTTTTATAATCCATCTATCTAAAGGGGGAGTCATTTATGACGGGAAAGAGAAAAAGAAAACTGGCAATGCCAGACACCCTGATCATCGTAGCATCCGTTGTACTTCTGGTGGCGATTCTTTCATGGATCATTCCATCCGGAACCTACGATTATCAGGAAATGAACATCAATGGAAGAATTCGAAATGTAGCCATTGATGGAACTTATCACACAATTGATAAATCCGAAGTTACCACAACCGGATTCCTTGGATTTTTCAGTGTACTGTATCGAGGCTGCGTGGAGGCTGCTGATGTAATTTTCATGATCCTCTGCTGCTGCGGAACCTTCGGTGTTGTGGTGAAAACAGGTGCTTTTCATGCAGGAATCGGAACCATTTTAAAGAAACTGAAGGGAAAAGAAATTCTGCTTGTTCCGATCATTATGATGATCTTCGGACTGGGCGGTTCCGTGTTTGGTATGGCAAGTGAATTCTATGGATTTTATCCATTGATTGTAGGTCTGGGAGTTGCACTTGGATATGATGCAATGTTCGGATTTGCCATTATTGCAGTTGGAGAGTTTGTTGGATTTATGGGCGCGACACTGAATCCATATTCTGTAGGAATTGCCCAGACAATTTCAGGTGTAGAGCTTTATTCCGGAACCGGATACCGTGCGATCTGCTTCGTGATCTTCATGGCAATTTCCATTATCTATGTAATGGTTTACGGGCGGAAAATTAAGAAAAATCCCGGTGCATCCGTTGTATTTGGTGAAAAAAACATTCATGCCTTTGACAGAGATGAGTTAAATGAATACAGCTTTACCTTAAAAGATGGTCTGGTTCTTCTGGATGTTCTTGTAGTGCTGATTGTTCTTATGCTGGGTCTGATCAAATGGGGATGGGATTTCCCGCAGCTTTGTGGCTTGTTCCTTCTTATGTCCATGATTGCTGCAGCAATCTGTAAGTGGTCTCCGAATAAATGGTGCAGTGAGTTTATTGACAGCGCAAAGACTGCAATGTGGGGATGTATCCTGACTGGTATTGCGAAAGCTATCACAGTTGTTATGCAGGATGCGCAAATTATGGATACTGTTATCTACGGCTTGTCAAATGTGCTGAAAAATGCGCCTCATGCAGTTTCTGCACAGGTAATGCTTGTAGTACAGACTCTGATCAACTTCTTCATACCATCTGCAACAGGTCAGGCTTCTGCAACCATGCCGATCATGGCACAGCTGGCAGATATTATTGGTGTGAGCAGACAGACAGCAGTTCTTGCATTCCAGTTTGGCGACGGACTTTCCAATATTTTCTGGCCGACGGCAGATATCGTTATCATCTGTGGCCTGGGTGGAATTTCCCTGCAGAAATGGTATAAGTGGTTTACGCCGCTGTTTCTGATCTTGTTTGTGACACAGGCGATTTTGTTGGGAATTGCAACTGGAATTGGATTCTAGAGCCTTTTTCAAACACGCTCTGGAACTTCAAGGAAAAGCTTCAGGAACATTAATTGTTTGATAACCAGTGAACTTTAAAAACATAAAGGTAACTGTTCTGAAAAGGTAAGTCTAATGGAAAGAAAAGGAAACTTAATTAAACTTACGGACCTGTCTTCCGATTTCATCATCGACCTGAAATATGCCACGCCGGATAATTTCACTGGCGTGCAGGTGTACCAGTCAGCGGATTGCTGGCTGGATGAGCACACCGCGCAGATTCTGATAAAAGCGAAGGAAATTTTCGAAAAAGATGGCTATCGGGTGAAAATCTGGGACGCTTATCGTCCAATTCGTGCGCAGAAGCGGTTCTGGGAGATCATGCCAAATGATGATTTCATTGCCCGTCCGCCGGATATGACGAAAATTAAGAAATTCCGTCCTACTCATATGAACGGAATGTGTGTTGACGTCACTCTAACTGATAAAGAAGGCAACGAAATCGAAATGCCATCTCCATTTGACACTATGGACGAACGCGCTGCTTTGAATTATTCCGGTCATTCCGAAAACGGAAGAAGAAACGGCGAGTATTTGAAACAAGTAATGGAATCCGTAGGCTTCCAGGCATATGAATGTGAATGGTGGCATTTTTATGATGTATCTACAGACCCGGCACCGTTTTCGGATTATGAAATTTAACCGAATCAAGTAAAGTCACCCGGGTCGGTTGCGAAAATCCGCTTGATTACTATAGAGCGTGTCTGAAAAAGGCTTTCTGCAAAATCTCCCGCAAAGTGGGGCGTGCAGATTGCGGAAATGATTTTTTAGACACGCTCTAAACTACTAATGGGCAGCATAAGTGCGATTATGCTGCCTTTTTCATTACTTTCTAATACTTTCACTGAACCACCGTGTTCCCGGGCAATGGAGTCAACCAGCGCCAGCCCCAGTCCGGCACCGCCCATAGCCCGGCTGCGGGACTTGTCTACACGGAAAAAAGGATCAAAGATTTTTTTCTGATTTTCAGGTGAAATGCCAATGCCGGTGTCTTTTACCAGGATCATAGCCTGACCGTTTTTCTCCTTCACCGAAACTGTGACAGAGCCATTGGGACGGTTGTATTTAATGGCATTTTCCACAAGATTGTAGACTGCACGATAAAGAAGTACATAACTGCCTGTGATATTGCGAATATTGTTATTAAGTGCAGATGCATCAGGCGTGTGGACATCAGTATGCAAATCCTGACTGGAGCTGTCATCAAAATGAATGGAAATTCCTGCTTTTTCTGCAACTGGGTCCAGGTCGCAGAAAACCTCATCTACAAGCTCTTCCAGTGAAACATGGTCTGTTCGTGGAACAGACTTCAGATTCGTCATGTCAAGAAGGGTTCCCACCAGCTGGGAAAGCCTTGCGGTCTGTTCCTTGATCATAGTGAAAAGCTGTTGGTATTCAACCATTTCCGGTTTCTGCTTTTTCTCAAAAACTTCCAGGTTGGTCTGCAAGACTGCTAGTGGTGTCCGTAGCTCATGAGCGGCATTTGCAGAAAACTGTTTCTGTGTACTAAAGGCATTGTCCAGCCTGGCCAGCATTTCATTGAAAGAGCTGGTCAGCTGTGCAATTTCATCCTTTGAATTGGGAACTGCCAGCTGGGTGGAAAGGTTCTGCGCCTGGATCTGACTGACTTCACTGGTTAGCTTCTGCAGTGGCGTAAGGGTCTTTTTCGTAAGAAAATAAGTACACACACTGGAAAGAAGAATAATGATCGTGGTTGCAATAACACTTCGTAGAAGAAAAGCTTCTTTGGTTTCCTGGATTTCCTGCTCGAACTGAGGAAAAAGAGCTTTGGGATCTACATTAAAGGTAATTGGTGAATCGCCATCCTGTGGGTCCACCTTGATCATATAATTCTGCAATCCGTCCATTCCCGATACGGCAGAATGGCTGATGAAGAAGTACATAAGAACACAGGAGACAATCATCAGTAAGGACAGCAATAAAGTGAGTTTCAGCTGAAGTGAGGTGTGGAAACGTTTTTTTATCATCTGTATTCCTCCAATATATAGCCCTGGCCTATTTTATTCTGAATAGGGTCAAATCCAATTGCAGCCTTTAGTTTTTTTCTAAGAGATGAAATGTGCACACGGATGGAATTGCTGAAGGTATTTACGCTTCCGTCCCAAATATGTTCAATCATTTCTTCCGGTGAAATTACACGGTTCTGATGGAGCAGGAAATATTCCAGAAGGCTGCTTTCTTTTCTGGTAAGGGAAATCGGCACTCCATTTACAGAGGTTTCTCTTGTTCTGGTATCAAAGGTAAGCTGATTCCATTTCAGGCATACATCCTCCTGAACAAATTTCCGCCGGGTAAGGCTTCGGATTCTGGCTTCCAGCTCCTGAAAGTGAAAGGGTTTGGTAAGATAATCATTGGCTCCCAGATCCAGACCGTTTACTTTATCTTCAATCTGATCACGGGCGGACAGGATTAGAACCGGGGTATTGGTATTGTGCTCCCGGAACTGGCGGAGGATTTCCAGACCGTCCGTGCCGGGAAGATTTAGATCCAGCAGGATCAGGTCATAATTTTCTGTCATACACAGGCAAAGCCCTTCGTCTCCATCGAAACAGATATCTGTTTCATAACCATCTATGCGAAGTCCCTCCGCAACAGAGCGGCAGAGCTGTTCTTCGTCTTCTATAATTAAAATGTGCATATTGTCTCCTTTCATAATGTGGTTTTCTGATAGACAGAATTATTTTTACGTACTTCAGTTGGTGTGGCACAAAAATGCTCATAAAAAACTTTTCGAAACAGTTTATAATTAGTGAATCCGTGGCGCTCCAGAATGACAGAAATTTTATCATTTGTGGATACCAGATCCTGATAAATATGGGAAATACGGATGTCATTCTGGTATTCCAGAAAAGTTGTTCCCATACATTTCTTAAAAAACCGGCAGAAATATTTAGAATCAAACATGGCAATCCTGGAAATTTCAGTAAGGGAAATGGCTCTGTTACAATTACAGTTGATGTAATCCAGAACTGGCTTTAGTTTTTCCAGATTCTGATTTTGCCTGCTTGTGGAATCTGCTGTAAATCCGAAACTGAAATTGTGATAAAGCTGATAAAGCACGTCAAAAAGAAGCGTGTTAAACAACAGCGGTGCTCCGTCAGGTTTGGTATCCATTATAAACTGCATTTGCTCCAGTTTTTCTTTAAATTGATTTATTTGTGTTTTTTGTCTGTCCCATTCTGGCTGAGAAGCTTGTCTGGGAGTTCCTTCAAGCTGAAAAGTCAGCTGGGCGGCATCGGGAACAAATTTTTCCAGAAACAGAAGCGGAATCTGAAATACAATGGCTTTGTTTGGACGTGTACATAAAGTAGAATGTACCTTATTCGGCTGTATCAGCGTACATTGCCCGGAACGTAGATTTCTGGAAGTGCTTTCCGTATTTACTTTCAGTTCGCCCTCCTGTAAATAGAGAATTTCAATGGCGTCGTGCCAGTGAGGCGGCACATAGCTTCCAAAATCCACCGATGTATAAAAACGCACATTTGTCCTGAGATCAAGAGGAATCACTTCATAATTTGAAGCTGTGATCACTTTTTTCATAACTGTCTGACTCCATAAAAAAGAGAATATTAACCTATTACTTAGATACTATCATATCTGGAAAATTGAGGGCAAGTAATTTATTCTAAATTTATAAAAAAGATAATAAGAAACTGTTCGCGGGAAACATTCTGCGAGGTGATTCCCGGTCAGTCCGTGAACAGCAACCGATAATAACAATATTGACATTTTTGCACAGACATTTTTAAGAAAGAGAGGTTTTTCCTATGATCCAGAATCCAATTTTACCAGGTTTTCATGCCGATCCATGTATCTGCCGAAAGGGCGACGACTTTTATATTGCGGTATCCTCCTTTGAGTGGTTCCCAGGAATCCCCATTTACCATTCAAAGGATATGAAAAACTGGGAGCTGTATTCCCATGCCCTTACCAATGCAGAAGATCCTGACTTGAAAAAACTGCCAAGTGCAAAAGGAATCTGGGCACCTTGCCTGACCTACTGTGAAGCAGATGATCTGTTTTATGTAGTATATGGTGTTATGAATTCTATGAATGCCAGATATTTTGATGTAGACAACTATCTGATCACGGCAAAAGATCTGCGCGGTCCCTGGAGTGAACCGGTTTATCTTCATTCTTCCGGTTTTGATGCTTCTATGTTTCATGACGATGATGGCAAAAAATATATTGTAGCTCTTGAATGGGAGACAAGAACTGAATACGAGAAACCGGGCCCAATCTGTATTGTAGAATATGATCCGGCACAGAAAAAAGTAGTGGGAATGCCAAAAGCTTTCTGGAGAGGCGGTACAGACCGTGGTTGTATTGAGGCGCCTCATCTGACTAAGCGTGGGAATTACTACTATATAATGTGCGCTGAAGGCGGAACTGGATATTATCACAGCGTGACAATGGGACGTTCTGAAAATGTATGGGGACCATATGAGGCTGGTCCATGTAACCCAATTGTAACTTCTGTTCCGGAGAATCATAACGAGCGTGCCGACTGGGATCACTTGAAGCCTCACTATTATAATCCGGAGAGTAAGCTTCAGAAATCCGGTCATGCCAGTTATGTGGATCTTCCGAACGGAGAAACCTGGCTGGTACATCTCACTTCCAGACCTTTTGTTCCAGAGCTTCGCTGCACTCTTGGCCGTGAAACTGCCATTCAGCGTATGAAATGGACAGAGGACGGCTGGCTTCGAATGGAAAATGGAGGCAATATGGCCCAGGAGTTTGTGAAGGAGAGTAAGCTTCCCGAGTATCCGGTGAAAAAGCTTCCGCAGAGGGATGACTTTGATTCTGAAACTCTTGGAATCGGTTATTATGCGCCTCGCATTGATCCTGTGACTTTCGTTGACCTGAAAGCAAGACCAGGCTGGATTCGCCTGCGTGGTCAGGAATCTGGCTGCTCTTTGAATAAGACAAGTATTTTGGCAAGAAAGCTGACAAGTGTACAGGCAACGGTAACAACAAAGGTTGATTTTACTCCGCTGAGTTACCAGCATACAGCTGGTTTGATCCTTTATTATGATAATATGAACTTTGTATATTTGTATAAATATTTCAGCGATACACTGAATCACAGTGCGATTTCTGTTATGCAGGTGGAAAATGGAATAAAACGGGAATTTTCGGAAGCAAGGACTTTTGTGGAAGATGGACAGGACATCTGGATGCGGTTGGAGGTAAAGGGCAGAAAATCCTGCTTTAAGTGGTCGCTGGATGGAGATATCTATAAAGAAATCGGACCATGCTTTGATACTACGAAATTTTCGGATGAGTATTCTGAGTTTGGGGAATTTACAGGAACTTTCGTAGGAATCACCTGTGGCGACCGTATGCTTCATCAGCACACAGCTGATTTTGATTTCTTTGAATATGTGGCAGATGAGACTGCAGATGTGAAATAAGTGTGTTTTTCTAAAAAAATAAAAATCTTAACACAGATTTTATAGGAAAGATGTTAAAATACGTTCAGACAAATAAAAAACGCTGAAAGGAAAATTAAAAATGATGAATAAAAAAAGACTTATGGCAATTCTGGCAGCAGGAGTTCTGACAGCAACATCTTTCAATCCGGTTATGATTAAGGCTGAAAGCGTATCAGCAGAAGAAGCTGGCATGGCAGTTCCGGCAGATGCAGCAGGCATGAGCGTACCTGCGGATGCAGCTGGCGCAGCAGTTTCAGCAGATGAGGCCGGCGCAGCAGTATCTGCAGACGAAGCTGGCGCAGTGGTAGCCGGTGACGGTTCTGAGACAGCTGTTTTCTCTGAAGATGGCACACCTGTGAAAAAAACAGTAAAAGCAGCAGATATTAATATGAAGGTGCAGGATTCCTACGATTTCCCATTCCTTGGCTTAAAGGCAGTCCTTCCGGAAGAACTGAAGAAACAGATCGAAAACTCCGATATGCTTATGATCACAGAGGAAGAATGGAATGATGACATGACTGGTTTCAAGTATGCCTTTTTCCACTGGAATAAGCTTACCGAGGATCAGAAAAACGAAGATGTAAACCTTCTTGGGACCGGCTATGAGGATTGGCTTAAGAGCATCGAAAGAGTTGGCACACTTGGCGTTTACAGCAAGGACGTGATCGATGATCTGGATTCCATCACAGGCTGCAATGAGCACAAAGAGCTGGGAACCAGCGAGGATGGAAATTATAAATACTATCTCAGCATTAATAAAGATGCAGAGTCTGACCTGACAGACGAGATCGAAAAAATTGAGACTACGATCACAGAAATGACAGCATTTGATCCAAGCAAATCCGTATTTGATATGCCGGCAGAAAATGCCAACCCAGATGCAGAAAATGTAGGCGCATTTGAGACAACAGATATTGATGGAAATGCCTATACAGAAAAAGTATTCAGTGACTATGACCTGACACTTGTAAACTGCTTTACAACCTGGTGCTCTCCATGTGTAAATGAAATGCCAGACCTTGACAAGCTTTATCAGGAAATGAAGGAAAAGGGTGTGGGAGTAGTAGGAATGGTAATCGATTCTGTAGGCGAGGACGGAACTACAGATGAAGATACTGTGAAAAAAGCGCAGATTCTCAAGGAAAAAACAGGAGTTACCTATCCTCTTCTGATTCCGGATGCGGGAAACATGAATGGTCGCATCAGCGGTCTCAGCAGCTTCCCGGAATCCTTCTTTGTAGATAAAGATGGAAACATTGTAGGAGATCCGATCATGGGCAGCAGAAATCTGGAAGACTGGAAAACAGCTGTAGAGGATGCACTGGAAAAAATTAATTCCGGAAAATAAAAAGTGGTTAGGGAATGTAGGATGAAAAATTATATAAATAAAATCACCCAGTCCAAATGGACAGGAATCGCCCTTGCAGCGGTGGGGATTCTGATGATGGCCTTTGGTATTTATCGTGGTGAAATGGAAGTTGTTTTTACAAAAGCTGTAAATATCTGTATGGAGTGTATTGGAATTGGATGATAAGAAAATGAACATAAAAAACTGGCCCAGGCATACCATACAGGCACTCTGGGCGGCACTTACAAATTCCCATATATCCGGATTTGTAACTGGAAAAATATATACAGGAAAGCTGAAAAATGCCTGTGTTCCGGGACTGAACTGCTATTCATGTCCCGGGGCAGCAGGAGCCTGTCCAATTGGATCCTTACAGGCCGTGGTTGGAAGCTGGAACTTTAAATTTGCCTACTACGTAATCGGATTTCTGATTTTTGTAGGAGCGATCCTGGGAAGACTGGTGTGCGGATTTCTCTGTCCGTTTGGACTGATCCAGGATCTGCTGAATAAGATTCCTTTTCCAAAGAAAATTCGTACTTTCAAAGGAGACAAACTTCTTCGAAAGCTGAAATACGTGATTTTTCTAGTGTTTGTAATTCTGCTTCCCCTGTTTCTCACAGATATAATGGGCCAGGGAGCACCCTATTTCTGTAAGCTGATCTGTCCGGCCGGAACTTTGGAGGGCGGACTGCCGCTGGTACTTTTGAACAAGGCTATGCGCGGTGCCATTGGCTGGCTGTACATATGGAAAAATACAATTCTGATCGTGACAATTGTTCTTTCCATTATTATTTACAGACCATTTTGCCGTTATATTTGTCCGCTTGGCGCATTTTATTCCGTATTCAATAAGGTCTCCATTTACCGCTACCGTGTAGATATGGAAAAATGCGTTCACTGCGGAAAATGTGCAAAGGCTTGCCAGATGGTGGTCAACCCTGTGGAAAACCCCAACAGTCCGGAATGTATCCGTTGCGGACGGTGTAAGCAGGCATGTCCGGTACACGCCATTGCGAGTGGGTGCAAGAGATAACTGGAATGCTTTGCCATTATCATAGGAATTAACTTTATGTATGTTTTATAAGTAAAAAAGCTTACTGCGATTTAGACATTGAAAAAATAAATGTCTAAGTTGTAGTAAGCTTTTATTGTTTATGGTGTCAGGAAATGCTCTTGATTACATTACGGAGATACTCGTAGCAGATCTTAAGATTTTTCTCCCCTTCTTTATCCAGCGGAATCTGCAGTGTGCGTTCCACTCCATTTCGTGAAATAACGCATGGAAGGCTCATTGCGATTCCCTCTAATCCGTATTCTCCTTCCAGAACAACGGAAGCCGGTACAACGGCACGTTCATTTCGCATAATGGCTCCTACCAGACGGCAGACGCTGAGGGCGATGCCGGAGCTTGTGTAGCCCTTCAGTTCTACAATGTCCAGACCGCTGACCTTCACCTCGTAAAGCAGCTTTTCACAGTCAATAGGCTCTTTCAGACCAAACTGCTTCTGAAAATCATGGAAAGGAATTCCTACAATATTAACCGCATTCCATGGAATAAAGCTTGTGCCGCCGTGTTCGCCCAGAACGAATCCGGTGACATTTTTTGCATCTACACCGCACAGGTCGGCAAGCATTTTATTGAAGCGGGCGGTGTCCAGAAGAGTACCGGTACCGATCAGAAGATTTCGGGGGTAGTTGAATTCCTTCTGTGCAATATAAGTAAGAATGTCCATTGGATTTGAAACATTGATAATAATGGCAGAACGGGTGTAAGTGGTAATCTGTGTCATGATCTCCTTCATCACCTGTACATTGGTCTGCAGCAGCACCATGCGGTCACGGGAGTTACCTGGCTGAATGCTGGGACCTGCGGTGTTGATGATAATTTGGGCGTCTTTACAGTCCTCGTAGGTACCCACCCGGATGTTTGCGTTGGCACTGTATGCAAAGGCGGTGGTGTGGCTGGCATCCAGTACGACTCCCAATGCTTTTTTTTCATTTCTGTTTATGACAACGATCTCATCTGCAAGATTCATTCGCAGAAGAGAGTCCAGAATTGCAGATCCCACATGACCTGCGCCGATCAGAACAATTTTTCCATAACTTATATTTTCCATGATGTCAGGCTCCTTTAGAAATGTAAACTTTCATATATAGTGATGTCACCGATAGACGACATGTCTGTTTTGTGAATAAGAATAGCACTTGTGTGCTGCAGAAACAAGAGAATTTTTGATTGCACTGTAAAAAATACGGAGTGATAAAAATGAAAACGATTTTCATATTGACTTTGAAAAAGAATCTGCTATAATATGAAAATGATTTTCAAATTGGAGGCGCGGGAAATGAGCGAAAAAGCACAATATCGTACCAGACAGATTACAGAGCTGGAGAATTATCTGTGCTCTATGGAAGGAAAACATGTTACAGTCAGCGATATATGCAAATACTTTAAAAGTCAGGGGATTTCTATCGGAACCACAACGGTGTACCGCCAGCTTGACCGGATGGTGGAGCAGGGACTGGTTGCTAAATATGTGGTAGACGGCACTAGCAGTGCATGCTTCGAGTATCTGGGACATGATGAGCATTGTCATAAGCATATATGCTTTCATTGCAAATGCGAGAAGTGTGGAAAGGTGATTCATCTGGAATGCGGGGAAATGACACATCTGGGCGAGCATATGCTGGAAGACCATGGATTTCAGTGGGATTTTACCAGGACGGTGTTTTATGGAATCTGTGAGGAGTGTAGAGGAAAATAATGAGGTTGAACATGCACAAATTAAAAAATAAATTCAAAAGGCTACTCATGTCAGCTGCCACAATAGGTACGGCCTGCCTTTTGGCAGGCTGCGGTGCAGGTGCGGCGGCAGGAACTGACAATTCCGGTGTGACGGAAAGCCAGAGCGGGGGAAATGGCAGCGAACAGGAGAATGCCAGCACAGATAGTCAGAAGCTTCAGATTGTAGCCACTATTTTTCCAGAATACGACTGGGTAAAGGAAATCCTGGGTGACCAGGCTGAGAATGTGGATCTTACCTTGCTTTTGGGTAACGGAACAGACATGCATAGTTTCCAGCCTACCATGGAAGATATTTTGAAGGTATCCACCTGTGACCTGTTTATTTATGTAGGCGGTGAGTCTGATTCCTGGGTAGCCGATGCATTGAAGGGCGCCGGAAACCCAGACCGAAAAGCAATCAACCTGATGGATGTGCTGGGAGATCAGGTGAAGGAGGAAGAGCTTGTAGAGGGAATGCAGGAAGAAGACGGCCACACTCACGAAGAAGAGCATACCCACGATGATGATCTGGAATACGATGAGCATGTCTGGCTGTCCTTGAAAAATGCGTCTCTGTTTTGCGACACCATTGCCAGTAGTCTTGCTGATGCTGATCCGGAGCATTCCCAGCTTTATCAGCAGAACGCCGAGGCTTATGAAGAAAAACTGGCAGCTCTGGATCAGGAATACCAGACTTCAGTGGAGAAATCCCGGTCAAAAACCCTGCTTTTTGCGGATCGTTTCCCGTTCCGCTATTTAATTGACGACTATAATCTTACCTATTACGCTGCATTTGCCGGCTGTTCCGCAGAAACAGATGCCAGCTTCGAGACCATCACATTTCTGGCTGGTAAGCTGGATGAGCTGAACCTTCCGGCTGTTCTCACTATCGAGAATTCCGATCAGAAAGTGGCGAAAGCAGTAATTGAAAATACAAATACTAAGGATCAGAAGATTTTGACATTAAATTCCATGCAGTCCGTAACTACAAAGGATGTGGAAGAGGGAACCACATACCTTTCCATCATGGAAAATAATCTCCAGATTCTGAAGGAGGCATTATGAGTCTGATTACTTGTGAGAACCTTACATTGGGATATGAAGGAAAAGCGATTTTGTCCGGGCTGAATTTCAGCGTAAATTCCGGTGATTACCTTTGTATTGTAGGAGAAAACGGCTCTGGGAAATCCACACTGATGAAAACCCTTCTTCATCTTCAGAGCCCTATGAGCGGCAGCATCATTCTGGGAGACGATTTAAAAATCAACGAGATTGGCTATCTGCCACAGCAGACTGCGCTTCAGAGAGACTTCCCTGCTTCGGTAGACGAAATTGTGATGTCTGGTTTCCTGGGAAGAATGGGGCTTCGTCCTTTTTACAATAAAGCAGAGAAAAAAGAAGCCCGCGAATTGATGGAGAAAACCAGGATTACGGATCTGGCTGACCGTTGTTATCGCCAGTTGTCCGGCGGGCAGCAGCAGAGAGTGCTTCTGACCAGAGCCCTTTGCGCCACAAGGAAAATCCTCCTTCTGGATGAGCCTGTTTCTGGTCTGGATCCGGTTGCAACTGCTGATATGTACCAGATTATCAACGAATTAAATAAAGAAGACCGAGTAACCATCATCATGATTTCCCACGATATCAGTGAAGTAGCAACTTATGCAAGTCATGTGCTGCATATTGGACAGAAGGTTTTCTTCGGAACAAAAGAGGAATATCTGGAAAGCAAGATTGGAAAGCGGCTTGTGGATGCTGGAGAGGAGGGAAAAGCATGAGCGGAATTTTTGAAAAACTGGCATTTTATTTCCAGTATCCATTTGTGTGGTATGCTTTGATCGTAGGCGTGCTTATTGCACTTTGCTCCTCTCTTCTGGGGGTAACGTTGGTGCTGAAGCGATTTTCCTTTATTGGGGACGGACTGTCCCATGTGGCATTCGGAGCTATGGCCATTGCATCAGTGCTGAATTTCAGCAACAATATGCTGTTTGTCATGCCGGTAACTGTGATCTGTGCGGTGCTGCTTCTTCGTACAGGACAGAGTACAAAGATCAAAGGAGATGCGGCAATCGCTATGATTTCGGTCGGAGCCCTGGCAGTTGGCTATCTGCTGATGAATGTGTTTTCCACAGGCTCTAATATTTCCGGAGATGTGTGCAGCAGCCTGTTTGGTTCTACATCAATTCTGACCCTGACCACAGCTGAGGTGTGGCTGTGTGTGGTGGTGTCTGTTATTGTTGTGGCACTGTTTACAGTATTTTATCATAAGATATTTGCGGTTACTTTTGATGAAAATTTTGCAAAAGCTACTGGAACCAGGACGGATATGTACAATCTTCTGATTGCGGTGATCACAGCGGTGATCATTGTGCTGGCTATGAATCTGGTGGGGTCCCTGTTGATCTCAGCTCTGATCATTTTCCCGGCACTGTCGGCAATGAGGCTCTATAAACGATTCAGCGCAGTAATTATCTGTTCGGCGATTTTATCCGTGTTGTGTGCATTTTTTGGAATTATTGTTTCCATTCTGGGCGGAACGCCGGTAGGGTCTACCATTGTGGCTGTGGATATTGCGGCGTTTCTGGTGACAAGCCTGATTGGGAAGCTTTTAGAGAGATAGAATATGGTATAGAGTAGTAGAGCGTGTCTGAAAAATCTGACAAGTTAATATGGCAGTTACTTAATATCCGATGTATAGGGCGTTCTTGTAAGTGGTTCAGCTTGCAGGGGACGCCTTTTTAATGTAATAGGAAATTCTGTTGGAATTGCCTATTACATCAAAAGCCTTACTGAGCAGGAACGCACTGCGGCGGAAAGGGTAGCTGTCGCTCGAGGCGACCCGTCGCAGGCGGAGAATCCTGCAAGCTGGATTTTTTTTATATGGACAATGAGAAAAATACTAACCAGAGTATAGTGCTTTTTCCTGGGTAAATTTCTTATAATATAGTTACAGCAGAATGATACAGTTGTAGAAAAAATTTCTGGTTACTGTTTTGTATCTGGCTGCAAAGTTGAAATTATATTTTTCAGAAAAATTATATGATTCAGGGAGGGTGCTTATGAAAAGAAGAATAATTGCTGCAGTATTTACCGGAATGTTAACCGTCGCATTGTTTCCTGCTATTGCCCATGCAGAAATCGAAAATCCGGAGGACTATATGGGCATCTGGTATGCCAATTATGTAATATATTCTGACGAAAGCAGCGAACGCCACAATGTAGCAGAATATTTGAACCAATACTTGGAAATGAGGCTGATGGAAGACGGAAGTGCTTACATGGAAATGTCCTACAATAGTGAGGAGCCAGACTCGGCAGAAATTCTGAAGGTCTCATGGAAACTGGAGGATGGGAAAATACTTGTTTCCCTGGAGGAAGGAGACATTTATCTTGATACAGTGGACGGAGAGTTTGTGGGGAGCTTAGATGAGGATACCCAGGTGATTTTCGGGCGGGAACTGGTGCAGACAGGAGAAGCTCAGAGCCTGGATAATCTGGACGATCTGGAAGATAGTGAAAAGGCTAAGATTCCAAAGGAGAATCCCTACATTTATCATCCGGAAACAGACAATCCGGAGGAAATCATTGCCCGCTATCTTGGGGCTGCGAATTTGGAAAAAGGTTATGAAGTTTCCCTGGATGAGGACAATGGAACCTTTACAGCTCATTGGGCAGGAGATGAATATTATGATCCCAGGGACTATGTTGGAAGCTACAGAATAACGGATGATAACTATATCAACATTTGCTGGAGAGAGGCCACCAGTGAGTATGGCGATAAATGCTATGGTGCGGTTCTGGTAGACCGCTGGAACCAGTTTACGATAAATGAGGATCTTGGAAATCTGGCCGAAGTTATGACTGCCATGGCAAATGACATAAACAGCGGACGTGTTTTCACAGCTTACAGGACAGAAATCACAGAAGGCTCTGAAAACCAGGGTGCTGTGAAATTTATAGATGAGGATTACGAGGTTTCCTATAGCTACCAGATCATTCCAGGTGCAGATCCTATGGTGACACTTACCAGGTATGATTCGGAATATGATTATGAACAGGTGTATACAAATTATCAGCTGAGGGAGATGCTGTAGGAAAATAGAAAAATGTGAGAATGTGAAAAAGGTTGAATGAAAAAGTAACTTCCACCATACATTGACACAGGTAAAATAAGA
>OHDQ01000132.1_pt1 | contig 39842 bp, 41 predicted proteins | sample 1606421 | NCBI WGS metagenome assembly OHDQ01 (sample SAMEA3879589, study PRJEB24766) | human gut metagenome | biome: human-associated habitat; feature: feces | place: USA | collected 1985/1987
AGGTTAGTTTTTTAGAAGTTGGAGAATATTATTGGTTATTTTCCAGAACAGCCCATTTTCCGGGTGGAAGGAGACAACGTCATCGGGAAACCAGATGATGCGTATCAAATATACCACAAGGAAAAGAATCCCCAGTAGAATAACAGCCCAGCGGTATTTTTTAAAATCAATCCAGTCATCCAGAAGAAAACCCAGAATGATCAGAGGAACCGTAAAAAAGAGGGGGTGGTAGGAAAAAGCGCTGGCAAAGTCCAGATGCAGGGCGGCGAGCCACGCTCTTGTCATACCGCAGCCAGGGCAGGAGATTCCAGTGAAATATTTGATGGGGCATCCGGTAAACCAAGTAACCAGATAGTAAGTAATCCCGATGATAAGCAAAATTTTTATTTTTGAAAAAAGTATTTTTCTATAAGCGTCTGGTATTTTTTTCAAGAGAACACCTCCGTATTCAATGTTTGCTGAAATATTTCCGGTTTTTATTCAGTATAAAAGGAAAAGGAAAACAGGGCAAGAGGAACTGAGAAAAAATCTTTTCCTAAGAAAGACTTAAGAGAAAATTTTGTTTGTAGAAGTTGCAGAAGTGAAATGTGGATGATATAATCAAGTAAGAAATCAGGTTACCGGAGTTTTCCGGATCATGAAAAGTGGGAAAGGGAGGATGTCTTTATGCAATTAAAAAGACGTGATGGACTTCTGAGTGCGATTTTTGGAGTTCTCACCTGTGGTTTGTACAACATTTATTTCTGGTATCGCTACGGCGAAGATGTAAATGTAATTTGCGCGGATGATGGAAAGGAGACCATGAATTATATCGTGGCATGGCTGTTATCCCTTGTAACTTGTGGGATTTACGGAATGTACTGGACGTATATGCTGGCTTCCAGACTGGATACTGCCAGCAAGAAGTATGATGTAAATGTGGAGTCACCAGTATTTTTCACGCTGTTTATGAACATCCCATTCTTATCTTACTTTTATTCCTGCGATGTGATGAACAAGTTCCAGGAAAAGTATGAGAGAATGTACCCGAATAGTAACGGGGGATATGGAATGAATGGATATGGAGCGAACGGATATGGCGGAAATAATGTTCCTCCAGTATCTCCGAATGGCAGTGGTAATGGGCAGAGTTTGGGAGCTCAGATTGGTTCTCAGTTCAAGTCGGCAGTTCAGGATATGGGAAATGGCATTAAAAATTCAGCGCAGAATGTGATGCCTACCTGTAAGAATTGCGGAGCAATCGTTCCTCCGGGAAAGAACTACTGTAAAAACTGTGGCTATCCGGTGAATGGTCCGGCGCCGCAAAATGGCAGTCAGCCTACACCACCAAAAGGAACAAGCGGAAGCGCAGCTGCTCCGATGGGAACTTCTGTACCAAAGAGCGCTCCGGCGATGGCAAATGAAACAAAAACCCAGAGTGCGCCTCAGGAAAAAACAGCAGCAGACAGTGTTCCGAAGATGGAAAGTGAGAAGAAGGCAGAGACACAGACTCCAGTGATAAAAGAACAGCCTTCAGTAAATCCTGTTCCGCCGGTGGGAACTCCTGCGCCAAGGATGTGTCCGAAGTGTGGAAGTGCAGTGAAACCGGGAGATCGGTTCTGTATACATTGCGGAAGTAAAATCGAGTAAGAAGTTGTAAAAAAGTATCCTGTAGTTTGAGAAAACAAGGATACTTTTTTGCAGTTAGGCGCAAAATGAAACGATAGGAAGGCGTGAACATCATATGATAGATATATATACGGAAAAAAGAAATTCAAAGGATTGGATACTGCAAAATGACCTGTATTTTAACTTGAATACAAGTAATGAAGAAATGTCACAAAATGAAATTGATTTAATTCAGCAGGTAGATGAGGCGAATTTGACTCCGGATAAGCATATTGAAACGAAATATGGCTTAGGAACAATTCGTAATTTGTCATCAGGCTGCAAAACATTACTCAATATTGTGAAGCATCCGGATAAGGTGGTAAATGTAGAAGAATGTGGTCCGAATGTGCTTAGAATTATTTTTGCTATGGATGGTATAAAGCTTTATATGTCAAGACCAACGCTCTTTGATATTTCGGATGATACAAATATCAGATTTAATGATTCTGATATAGTGACTGGTGGAAGGGGTTATAACGCATGGTGGAGCAAGGAGTATGAAAGGAGGGAAAAAGATGATTTATAAGAGCATTACATTTAAAGCAGCTCCGTTTTCATACGACTTGGAATTTGATGACAGAATAACTCTTGTTGGTGGTGATAGTGGTACGGGTAAAACAGTGCTTTATGAACTGTTGGAAGATATAAGACTAACAGAAGAGTATAAGGCTATTAAATTATTTAATTACAAATCAGATAATTTTTTGGAAACAATAAAGAAATGCAGAGATAGTTTTATTGTGGTAGATAATGCAGATAATCTAATGAATGATGAGGTCAGAAAATTTGTTAATTTTGAGTCATCAAATCAATATATGCTTTTTTTACGAAACTGTGACGGACTCAATGTGTCTGATAAAAGTTTTAAGGTGTTAAAGTTTGATAATAATAAAATAACACTGGAAGAGGAGTTGTAATATGAGATTTTTATGGACAGAAGATACCGGTGCAGGGTTTCATTTCTGGAAATTGGTGAATCGACTTTTCTTTGGCGATGAGCTTTTGATTGAAAGTAAAGGAAGTAATCAGGGACTATTGGATGCAGTATCAGATTTGCAAATAAAAGGTGATGATAAATATTATATTGCATACGATTATGTGGTTGATAATCAGGATATTCGTAATAAATATCGTATGTTGAAATCAATAGAAGAAAAGTCAGAGGGACGGCTTATAATTCTGGACATGATTTGTTTTGAATACTTGATTCTTGCATTTGACAAACTGGTAGAATGGACTGGAACTGGAAAGGCAGATAAAATTCAAATTCGGGAGGAAGTTTTAGAGGCAGTTGAGAATCATAGAATTAATTTGTCAAAAATCAATGATGAGAAGACATTACAGTACATAGCTGGTTTTAAGAGATATTCTACAGAACGAGTAATGAAATCATTGGTTGGTGAATTTACGCAAAACGAGAAGTGGTCTGTAAAAGGTTCTCTTATGGGTGAGTGCTGGTACAAAGATTGTTGTGTGTCGGAACACCTGGATAGTCTTAGGTGTGGTAAACCTGAGATTGTGAATGGAGAAGAGAAAATGAGGTTATTGATACAGTCGGAGAAAGTGAAAAAGATGCTGGAAAAAGTTATTCGTTAGAGATTTTATTCTGCATACAATAAGAACGTTTATAGGCATATTCCAACAGGGGCAGATGCGATTTATATGAATCGCATCTGCCCCTGTTGAAATATGTAGAGAATTATTCTTTTCCGTTGAAACAATAGGTACACAGCTTACAAGGAGATAAGCCGATAGAAGCCACCATATCATCCAGACGATGGTAACGGAGGGTGGTGAATTTCAGTTGTTTTCCAATTTCGTCCAGCATACCCTGATAGTTATGGGAATCCGGATTAGAATAGTCTTCCAGAATTGCTTCTGTAATAGTACCTTCCCGTTTCTGAATAACCCGGCGGGTGATCAGATCCATATCGGAATTGGAACGGGAGAAATTCAGGTATTTACATCCGTATAAAAGCGGCGGGCAGGCCGGACGGATATGTACTTCTTTTGCGCCGCTGTCATATAAAAATTCTGTAGTCTGGCTCAGCTGAGTTCCTCTTACGATGGAATCGTCGATCAGCAGAAGACTTTTATCCTTGATCAGTTCTCGAACAGGAATCAGTTTCATGTGAGCGATCTGTTCCCGCTGGCTCTGATGGGCAGGCATGAAGGAACGGGGCCAGGTAGGCGTATATTTGATAAAGGGGCGCGCAAACGGAACTTTGGATCTATTGGCATAACCGATAGCGTGAGCAATACCGGAATCTGGCACACCTGCCACGATGTCAGGATTTACATTATCTCTCTGCGCCAGCATATCTCCGCAGGTATAACGCATCTGTTCCACATTGACGCCTTCATAGGTAGAAGTTGGATAACCGTAGTAAACCCAAAGGAAAGAACAGATCTTCATTTCTTCCTGCGGCGGAGCGATAGTTTCAGCGCCTTCCGGTGTAAAAAATACGATCTCAGCAGGTCCCAGTTCTTTGTAGTCATGGTATCCCAGATTGAAATATGCAAAACTTTCAAAAGAAGCACAGACAGCATCCTCTTTCTTACCAAGAATGAGAGGAGTACGTCCCATGCGGTCTCTGGCGGCATAGATACCTTCCGGGGTCATGATCAGCATTGTCATGGAACCTTCGATCATTTCCTGCGCGTAGCGGATTCCCTCTACTAAAGTAGGTTTCTGGTTGATCAGAGAGGCTACCATTTCTGTTGCATTGATATTTCCGCCGCTCATTTCCAGAAAATGTGTACAGCCGTTTGCAAAGGAATGTTTCACAAGCTGATCCATATTGTTGATTTTTCCCACGGTAGTAATGGCAAAGCTTCCCAAGTGAGACTGAACCATCAGAGGCTGCGGATCAGAGTCTGAAATACAGCCGATTCCCAGTGTTCCTTCCAATTCTTCCACATCACGCTCAAACTTTGTACGGAATGGTGAGTTTTGAATATTGTGGATCGCCCGGTCGAATCCGTGTGATTTGTCATAGACTGCCATACCGCCTCTGCGGGTACCCAAGTGTGAATGATAATCTGTTCCAAAGAAAAGATCAGATACACAACTTTTTTTTGATGCAACTCCAAAAATTCCACCCATGATTGTTCTCCTTATGAATATCAGATATTTTGTAACTATTCAGCAGTCCATTATCCCGCGAGGTGAGGGGTACTGAACAGTTACGATAATTTGTTAGTAAACACGTATTTCATTATATAATGGGGAAATGGGATGCGCAAGGAGAAAAATGCCCAAAAATGTCTCATTATCGTAAGAAGTGGAAAGCAGTGTAAATAATGAAAATTGAAAATGTGGGAAATATACGGTAAAATGCAGTCAAGAAAAGAGATGATTTTCTGGGAGGGATTAAAGGGTACTGTACATATTGAATGAAAGTGGTAGAAAGAATGAACAAAAAATGACAATTCTATACAGGTGAAAAAATGAATATTGAAATTCTAGTGTTTGATGTATACAATCAATTCAAAATATATATTGTGAAAATATTTAATAGATATAAAATTCAATTGGATTGATTTTGAAAGGAAAGGGAGATGGAAATTGTTCGTTATGCAGAAAAACTAAGTAAGATCTATTTTATCTATTTCTAAATTGCAAACTTGCTCGTTTATAGCATTGTAACATATAGTCAGAAAGAAGATTTTAAACTATGAAAAAAAGTAAAATTGTAATAATAGACTCAGGAATAAATAAGGATACAGAAGCAGGAAAATGTGTAAAAGCCTCATATGAAATAAAGAAAAATCCTATTACAATGGAATGGGAGTCTGTTTTAGAAGAGAGTATCGATACTTTTGGTCATGGCACCGCAGTATCAAATATTATCTATAATGTAAATCCTAATATTGAATTGATTTCTGTAAAAATAGGTGATGGAGAAGTTGATGAAAGTGGATTGGTTTATGCGCTTACATATATTTATAGAAATATACAGGCAGATATTATTAATATAAGTGCTGGTATTACATATATTTATAATTGCAATGAATTATTAGATATTTGTCAGAAACTTTATAATAATGGTGTTATTATTATTTCTGCTTTTGATAATGATGGAGCCATTTCATTTCCAGCGGCTTTCGATATAGTTATTGGTGTTGATGTCTATAAAGAATTTAAAGACAAAGAAAAAATCATCTTACAAAAAAATAGTATTGTAAACTTATGGGTACCGGATGTTCATTATCGTACTATATGGATTGACAAAAAAACAATAATTAAAGGAACCAGCTTTGCGTGTGCTTATATTACAGGAATTATATCAATGAAATACCATAATATGGAAAAACGTAATTATGAGAATCTTCTTAATGCTGTTGCTACGGAGACACGAGTTTTGCCATGTGTTGCTAAAGTACCTACATTTGAGCATTCGCCCAAGAAAGTTATTGTGTTTCCATTGAATAAAGAAAGCAATTCTTTGGTACGATTTAGTAATGACCTTTCGTATGAGATTATTGGTGTATTTGATGAAAAACTTTCTGGAAAAGTAGGGCAAGAATGTTTTGGATATAAAGTGAAATCTTTTGACGATATAGATTGGGAGGATGATTTTGATACAATTATTTTATCCTGTAGTGATCAGCTCACCTCTATGAGTGGGAAAAACTATAAAAAAGAAATTTTGTCAAAAGCAAAAAAATATAATAAATATATATATACTTTTGAGAAAATTACCGAAAATTATAAAAATTTGTTTTATCCTGAGATTTCAAGTAAAAATGTGCCGTATTATAATTGTTCAAAACTATATAAAACAACTATTCCTGTCCTAACCGTTTTGGGTACAAGCTCAAAACAGGGTAAATTTACTCTTCAGCGAAAACTTGTATCACGTTTTAGCAAGCTGGGATACAATACGGGAATGATATCTACTGAGCCATCAGGATATCTTTTTGGATGTGATTATGTTTTCCATTTTGGGTATAATTCGGATATAAACATGTATCCGTGGGAAATTATATCGATACTTAACGCAATGGTTTTCGAGGTACAAAATAAAGGAAAAGATATTCTGATAAGTGGTTGCCAGTCAGGTACAATACATTATGATAATTCACAATTAGACAATTTCTCGATTATGCAGTATGCATTTCTTCTTGGAATGCAAGCGGATTGTGTTATTTTGTCAGTTAACCCTCATGATGATATAAAGTATGTTAGAAGAACTGTCCAATTTATTGAATCTCTTGGTTTTGGAAATGTTTTAGCACTTGTTATATTTCCGATAATTGCTAACCAATCACTCACAGGAGTGGGTTATAAATTAAAACCATTGTCACAAGAAATGATGCAGGATGTAAAGAAAAAATATATTGATGAGTTTAGTTTACCAGTCTTTAACCTAGACAATGATGATGATATGGATACATTGACTGGAAAAATAATTGAGTATTATTCGGAATAATTATGGTAAGGAGTTAATTTCAATGAGTATAAGAGATATTATAATTGAAAATATTGAATTGAATGGTGCTGAAATTAATGAAGAGGGAACAATTGAAGAGATTGATTCTATAACTTTTATTTCACTTGTATTAGATTTGGAAGCGGAATTTAATATAGAGATTCCAGATGAATATCTTCTCATGAGTGTATTTAGTAGTGTTGATAATATCGTTTCAATAATAGAAACGCTTATTACCAGTAAAATGGATAATCAATAAGGTTTAGTTAATTGAATAGCCATGAGCTAAACGTCAATAGGTGCGTTTTGTTCATCACTATAATATAATTTTAAGGGAGGTGCACACTGTATGAAAAAACTTGTTAAGAAGATTCCAGTTAAGAAGGCTCTTCTGGCTTTCTACATGGGTGAGTGTAAGAACGGCAGTTGCCAAGGAAGATAACACTCATTAAGAGCAAAAGACTGGAAAGTCTTTTGCTCTTAAATTATCTTAATCTGTTATTAGAGAATACATAAGTTCTTATCGATTTTTATAAACTAATTAAATTTGAGTTATATGAAGATTTTTTGGATGTTTATCAGGAAAATGTTTGATGATTAGATGTTTTGTAGACAGAATGTATTTTTGAGTATTTACAAAGCTGTAGCTCTTGGAGAGGAGCTTTAAAAACTACTACTCTTACAATATAAGGATATATTTAAATGACTAAAAATAGTATTAAATTTCCAGACTATATATCATGGTCACTATTATGTAATGAAATATTTGTTTTTAATGAATTAAGTGGGGAAATAACTGTTCTTAGAGGTTTTTCAAAAGATTTATGGCTTTTTCTCGAACAAAATCAAGATAGATTAGAAGCAATTAATTATGTGATGGATAAATACAGCATTTCATTCGAAAAAGTGAATGGAAAAATCAAATACTTATTGAATCAGAAGATTCTGATTATGCCGGAGGAATAAATGAAACAGACTTTATTATATGATTATTATTATGATTTAGCATTTAAAAATAATTCGCCAGTTAGTGTCATGATTGAGCTTTCAACCTTATGCAATCTCAGATGTGAACATTGTTACATTCCTGATTATTATGATAGTGGGTTTAGTACCGAACAAATTTTTAATCTTCTTGATCAGCTTAGGGAAATGGGAATACAGAATGTTTCTTTTACTGGCGGAGAAGTTTTAATTAGAAAAGATATTTTTGAAATTATAGAATACGCAAGAAAGCTATATATGCGAGTTTTTTTGCTGAGCAATGGAACTTTATTAACTGACAATATTGTGGCACGTCTTCAACGGTTTCATATTACAGAATTTTCTACTACTTTATTTTCAATGAATTGTGATGTTCATGATTCTATAACGCGAAAAAAAGGTTCATGGGAGAATCTTATGGATGGGTTATCACTGTTGAAAAAATATAGTATACCTACAAAAGTTAAAACACCAATTATGAAGAAAAATGTTGATGGAATAGAGGATATTAAAGAATTTTGTGACAAAAATAGTTTTGAGTTTTTTGCATCACCGACAATTTTCAATAAAAATGATGGAAATTCAGAGCCGCAGAATTTCTGTATTACTGATGATAAAATGATAAGTGTTATCAAATTTATTGATTCTCTTTCGGATAAGAATTATCTTCATAACAGAAATGTGTCATGTGCTGCTCTGTTTTACTCATTTTCGATTGACTGCAAGGGAGATGTGTATCCATGTAATTCATTCATGTGTAAAGTTGGAAATATTTTCGAGGCGCATCCAAAGGATATCTGGAATAATTCGGAAATACTTAAAGAAATTAAATCAATTAATAACGATGAACTAGATGGATGCAAGAATTGTGAATATAAGTCTGAATGCTACAGATGTCCGGCCTTAGTATACATGAATACTAAAGATTTTTATTCATGCGATGAATATTCAAAAAAATTATCGAAAATCAGAATGTCTGATTATAAATATATTTAAAATAGGGAGTGGAATATTTTGTGTTTTAACAAACTTAATCTGGGAAAATTTATTTTATTTTATACAAAAATAAATTGCAGGCAGGCTTTGTTTAGTATTGGTTATACAATATTAAATGCTGTTATGCCTGCGTTTGAGACCATTGTACTGGCAAATTTTATCAATAGCGCTATTCAAATTTTTGAAGGAAACAGCGATCCTAACACGGTTGTAGTTCCTATTATACTGCTTCTTTTTTATGTGTTCTTTACTAATTTCATGCCAGAAGTTTCAGAACTTGTCGATTTGAAGGCGAAAAATAAAATTACTGTTTATTTAAAGAAAATTTTGCTTGAGAAAAGATCAAAACTGGAATATTTTCATGTAGAGAACGCCAAAGACCAAGATCTGATCAATAGAGTATGCTCTGATCCAACAGAGATTTTTATGGATGGGTTTAAGAATATATTGACAACAGTGTATCTTGTGATTAGTTCACTGTCGATTCTGTTGATTATTTTTAGTATACAGCCCATTAGCGCTATCGCAATTATGGGGGTGACAATACCATTATTTTATCTTTCTCTTAAAACAGGAAGAAAAAATTATGAATTGGGGAAAGAACATCAGAAAATAAAGAGGCAGTACAGTTACATTTCTGAAATGCTTATGAATCGTGAATATGCAAACGAAAGAGCTCTTTTTCGTTATAGTGATGTATTTAGCGAAAAGTATTCCGGTATGTATGACGATGCCTTTAAAATTGAATCAAAAATTGAAAAGAAACGTTATGCTAATATGAAAAGCGGTTCGCTTGTTACTTTATTACTTATATTCATAATCTTGCTGCTTCTTATCCCTAATTTAAAAAACAGGACAATTACCATAGGTACATTTATCGCATTAGCCAATGCGTCCTTAAGTCTTGTTCAAAATATGTCATGGAAATTGTCTGTGGCAATGATGGAACATTCAAAACTGAACGAGTATCTCAAGGATTGGAACCTGTTCTTTGCATTAAGTGAAAAAAGCAATGCGGATATTGCTGCGAAACGGGATGATAACTTTCGATTTGAAAGCCTTGAATTTGTTGATGTGAGTTTTAAATATCCCAATACGGATACGTACATACTTAAAAACTGTTCTTTCAAAATGCAAAGTAAAAAGAAATATGCACTGGTCGGTGTCAATGGAGCAGGAAAATCTACCATAATCAAGCTTATAACAGGAATGTATAACGACTATTCCGGAAAGATTCTTCTTAATGCCCGGGATATAAAAGAATATGACTATGCCACATTAAAAGGGATCATTTCGGTTGTATTTCAGGACTTTTGCCGATATGAAACAACAGTAAAGGATAATATCATTGTCGGGAAAAGTTTTCAGTATGACCAGAATGAGGTCGGGACTATCATGGATAAATTGGAATTAAATGATCTGAAGGATAAGCTGAAAAACGGTCTTGACACACCGATTGGGAAGGCAATCGAGGAGGGCGTGGACCTGTCCGGCGGACAATGGCAGAAACTTGCGATAGCACGTTTACTGTATTCCGATTCACAGATTAATATTTTGGATGAACCAACAGCGGCGCTTGATCCTATTGCAGAAAGTAATATGTATAAGTTATTCGATCGTATATCGGATGAAAAATTTGTTATATACATAACGCACCGACTCGGCGCAATAAAAATGGTGGATGAGATTTTGCTGGTGCAGGAGGGTTGTATTGCTGAAAAGGGAACTCATAAGGCACTTATGGAGGCAAAGAGATTATATTATGATATGTACAGCAAGCAGCAGAAATGGTATAAGGAGAATGCTTGAAAATGAAGAAAAATGGTTACATTGACAATGGGATCAAAAGCATACGGCTGATGCACGAGGCGGAGCCAAAGATGTTCTGGAAATACTGTACTTTTGTTATGATTCATGGCTTATCCTGGACAGGTCAGGTGGTTGCCACCCAGCTTTTTTTTGATACTGCGCAGAGGGTTTACGATGGGAAAGCAAAAGTCTGGTTTCTGATTGTTACGCTTTTGGGTATGATTGGTGCGTATGCTCTGACACAGGTTATGAATGGTGTGGATAACTGTTTTGCCAATATTTATTACCTGGCGATCCATAAATACAATAATCTGAAAATATTCAAGAAAATTGATGAATTAAATTGTGCTCAGTTTGAATCGACAAAAAAGCTTGATATGATAAACAAGGCGGTAAGCGGTTCTGATAGTACCGTGTGGGTAGGATTTACACTTATGGATGTATTCTTGTTTTATACGACATATTTTCTTTCCATGGGTGTATATTTATTCCAGTTAAAGCCAGTTTTATCTGTTTGTATAGTAGTTGTTTTTTTACCTTGTTATCTTACGGATTTGATAAGTATTAAAAAATTTCGGATGTTGGAAGATAAATCCGCTCCGATAAGGCGTGAAAGTGAATATTACGAAAAATATGCTTCTGATATAAAGGAAACAAGGATCTTGGGAGTGACAGATCATTTTAAGAAACTGTTCTGTCTAAAACTTACGAAACTCAACGATATGACTTACGAGACCCAACGATATAAAAAAATGCTCCAACTCATCATGAATCTGATGCAGGTGGCAGGATACGGTTTCATAATTTTGCTTACTATGTGTTATGTTATGAAAAATGAGATTTCTGTTGGTGCTTTTGCGGCAGTATTATCCTCTATTGACCGCTTATTTGGATTTATGAGTGAAGTGATCACGGAGAGAATAGGATGGGCTTCCGAAAATGTGGGGAATGTACAGAATTTCTTTGCATTTCTCAATGATGATGTAAAACAGGAAAAGATTGTTTATAAAGTCGATGCAGATTCTATAGAACTGAGAAATGTATCTTTCAGATATCCTTCCGCAGAATCGGATGCATTGAAAGATGTAAATCTGAAAATCAAAAACGGTGAGACGATTGCTGTTATGGGAATCAATGGCTCTGGTAAAAGTACGTTGTGCAAATTATTGCTTGGTCTGTACAAGCCGACAAAAGGAAAAATTTATTTTGGGAATAATTTTAGAAATAATTCTCAAGATTTAAACGCATCAGCCGTTTTTCAGAATTTTTGCAGATATAAAATTTCGCTGAAAGAAAATATATGTATCAGTAATATAGGGAAAGAAATGGCTTCTGATGCATTTCAAGAATTTTGTAGGAAAAACGATATTAATGTGGATACATTTGATCATGGCGAAGATACGATTTTAAGTAGGGAATTTGATGGAATGGAATTATCGGGCGGACAGTGGCAGAAAATTGCAATCGCAAGAGGAATATTCAGAAACAGCCCATTGATTATTCTCGATGAGCCGACCTCTGCTATCGATCCTTTGGAAGAAGTGAAATTGTATAAAAAATTTCTTGATATTTGCGTGGGTAAAACAGCCGTTATTGTCAGTCACAGATTAAGCTCGGTTCAGATCGCAGACAGAATTATTGTAATGGATCATGGCCGTATCATCGAAGATGGCACACATGAGGAGTTATTGGCGCTTAACGGATTATATTCCCAAATGTATCATTTGCAAAAAGAAACATATATTTTTTCATGAGAAATTAAATTCTGGATGAAAGATAGTGATGCTGTAAAAAGGATAGCAAATGGATTAAGCACAGAATAGTTAGAAAGATGAAGAAAGTGAAGGATACTGATGTTAAAAAAAGAATTACCATTGAAACATATTAAAATTAATTATGATCCTATTATTGATACACCCCTTGAAATCATAGCGCAATATCCAGATTTATATGAACAAAAAATTGCAGAAAACGGTATTGATACGATTATTTATGATAACGATATATCGGATAATGTAAGTTTTTATAATATTACATATGCATTAAATAAAGATTGTATGATGTTTATGAATTTACCATTAGAAGTAGCCCGATTTTCCATCAGCAATATGACAGATTATATTATTCAGTTGTTAGAAAAGTCCTATTATGTTCAATTTTTATGTGATCCTTATTGGGTTAGTAACTATGTATCGTACCAGAAAGAACATGATGAACACCCAATGTTGATATATGGATTCGACACGGTAAATAAATATTTTCTAGCGCAGGACTACTTTGACTACAAACAAAAGACAAAACAACTTGTTTCATTCAAAGATATTGATGCAAGTTATTATTATAGTTCTTTTTCACAGCGACCAGATGAATATCAGCTTTTGAATGCATGTGTATTGCATTGTAGTAAAATAGTCAATACAAAAGCGAAAGAAATCAATTGTGATTTAATTAAACAAAGTTTAATAAATTTTCTGAATTGTTATCCGTATACAAAAGTTGAAACAGAGGGAATTTATTATGGTATTCAATTTTTTGATATTTTGATTAATCGATATCATAATGACTCTGATTATGTTTCTTTAAAACATTGTCATTTTATCTTATCTCATATCCAATTGATGTTACAGCGTGTAAAAATTTTACAGAAGAATAAAATAGCATCACAAGAAGAATGGGAATTTATTTTACTACCGTTAACGGAATTAACAAAAAAAGTTTCAAGACTTGAATTGCGTATTTTAAAAATTAGGTTATCAGGTTGTAGATTTAATATTCCATATGATTTAGAATTGCTTGATATAAAATCACAATATACAAGAATTATTGAGAATATAATAAGGGTATTATCATAGAATAAGCATTTGGTTCATATTTAATAGAGTGTGAAATGGAGAAAACGTTATGAACAAAGGGATCGTATTTTTATTGAAATATTCCTGGGGAAAAAGGAAATCATATATTATCTACAGTATTTTATTGCAGGTTTTAAAGACGGCAGTGCCGTTGGCGGATATCGTGATTCCGAAGTTTATGATTGATGAGTTGATTGGGGAATGTCGGCCGTCTTATTTACTTTTTTGGACGGGGCTGCTGTTGGGGATTACCCTTGTGGGAACGTTTTTGATTAATTTTTTATCGGGACGTTGTTTTATTGCGAAAAATAAGATTTTTGCTTCTTTTCAGGGGGATTTATCAGAACGACTGTCCAGATGTGATTTTGAACGGCTGGAAGATTCTGAGTAAGCAAGAGCAGAAAAATTCCTGTATGCAAACGGACAGGGATTTGGCGTAGTCATGGACAATACGTTTAATATCTTTGGTAAGTTACTCACTTTTGCAGGGATTATCACCATCGTGTCTACGTTAAGTTTTTGGGTGGTATTGCTTTTTGTTCTTTTGATTCTTTTAAATTCCTGGTATGAATCCCGGGTGCGGAAAAATTATGTAAAATGGGATATGGAAAAAGTTCCCGTGGAGCGTAAAACCTCTTATCTTATCAATTTGGTCAGTGATTTTGCGTTCGGAAAAGAAATCAGAATTTTTGGTATTAAAGATTGGTTGTCTGAGAAAATCCGTTTTCATTTGGAGGAGTCCGCGGAATTTTATAAAAAGCAGGTAAAAACCCTGTATAAGGCAGAATATATGGCGGGCTTTATGAATTTTGTATTAAAAGGAATTACCTACGGCTATTTGATTTTTCAGGTGGCGTACCGTTCCCTGGGAATCGGCAATTTTACCATGTATACGACAGCTTTTATGAATTTTTCAGCGGCAATGAATGATGTGATGAAAAGTATTCTGGATATCCGTCAGTTTGGCGGCTATTATGAAGCACTAAAAGAATATATGGATATTCCTGAAAAAATGAGAACAGGGAAGAGCCTTTCCCTGCCACAGGAGAATTTTGAAATCCGTTTTGAGAACGTTTCTTTTCGTTATGCAGGGCAGAGTTCTTATGCTTTGAGAAACATCAATATTACCTTGGCTCCTGGAGAAAAGCTTTCTGTTGTAGGGGAGAACGGCGCAGGTTATTGAGTTATAATAAAACCAAGTTAGCAGAATACCTTTAAAATCAAGGGATTGCACCAACTTGGTCTTACTTTATTATATCATATTATGTGATAAATTTATAGCCTGGGAATAAATTTGAAGTAGGAAGAGTGCAAGACTTGAGGAAAAGGAGTCTGGCTGCTTAGTCCTACTTTTTTTATATCTGCAGAAGTTCTTTTCTGCGATGGCAGCAATGCCAGCAGTATACTGTTTTTAATAAATTGAATTACGGGGACTAAGTTAGTTGCATTTTCTGCTATCTGCTTAGTCCCCTCTATTTTTGTTTGGAGGATGGACAAATGATTATAATGATTGTGATTGGCATTTCATCATTTTTTGCACTTGCGTTTTGGGCGTGTTGTATAGCAGGTAAACGAGCTGATGAAGCAATGGATAAAATTAATAAAAAGCAATCTGAAATAGAAGGGTAGGTGGAAGTATGGAAAGTATTTTTACCTCCGGGAACAAGATTGTGGATCAAAGTTCACAGCTGAATATAAGCGGGAATATTATTCCTCAAACGTGGTACAGAAGTATTGTAAGAGAAAATGGAAAGCCACACTTAACTGCTATCGTAATACTAGCTGATATTGTTTATTGGTATAAGCCAACAGAAATAAGAGATGAAGGAAGCGGTCAATTAGTTGCTCTAAAGAAAAAGTTTAAAGCAGATCTTCTTCAGAGAAGTTATCAACAAATTTCTGATGAATTTGGGATCAGTAAAAAGGAAGCAACAAACGCAATCATATTTCTTGAAAAACTGGGAGTGATTCAGAGAGTATTTAGAAATCTTGTTGTAAATGGTATTACCGTTACCAATGTTTTGTTTATAGAGTTAAAGGTAGATCGGTTGAAAGAACTGACATACTTTACCCCACCCTCTTTAAAAAGGGATACCTGTGAGGGAAAAGAAGAGATATCATCGGAAAAGGAAAGTAATACATTTCCAAAAGAGCAGGGTGTCCCTTTAAAAAGGGGGAGGGTATCACAGAAAAAAGAGATACCTGCCTTTTTAAAAGAAAACCCCTCTGGTTATTCAGAAGAGCCACCTATCTATAAGGAAGGGGAAACAAATACAGAGAATACAACAGAGAATAACAACACAGAATACCCTATCCTATCTTATCAGGCAATCAAAGCTATTATGAAAAAAAGAATAGGATATGATGCGATACTGAATGATAGGCCATACGAGAAACACATGCTTGATGAAATTCTGGATATTATCGTAGAGATTATGTCCTCACAAAGTTCTACCATACGTGTGAATCGAGAGGAAAAACCGGCACAGGTTGTAAAAAGCACTTACTGGAAACTGGATATGGGAAGTGTATTATATGTGTTGGATTCTTTAAAGAACAGCGGACAGAAGGCACACAATATACGAGCTGTAATGATTACGGCATTGTATAATGCACCTATGACAATCAGCAATTATTACAGTAATTTGTATGCGTATCATCAGGCCAAAGGGGCTATCCCCCAAACGTAAGGGGGTGAAAGAGTAACAAGCTTAAAAGAGTTGAGAGTAACTCATGGAATGACTCAGGCGGAACTTGCCATTTTATTACAAAAAATCTTTCAGAAAGATATAGAACAAATAATTAAGGCAGAATAAGCGAACAGCAATAAAGCGATCAAGTAAGGCATATAGGAGGTTAAACAGATGTTAGAACGAGAAGTTATCGGGATTGATCATGGAAACCGGAACATGAAAACAGTACATACAGATTTTTCAGCAGCAATTACAAAATTAGAGGTCAGACCGGATAATCTTGAAAATGTTTTGGAGTTTCAGGGGCAGTGTTTTAAAATTGGAGAAGGTGCCCCAGAATTAGAAACCGTAGATAAAACACAGAATATGAATTATTATCATTTGACTTTGGCTGCACTGGCAAAGGAATTGCATTACAGAGGTAAGACAGAAGCATTGGTTCGTATCGGAGCAGCGTTGCCTCCGAGAAGATATGGGCTACAGAAAAATGATTTCAAAAAGTACCTTTTGCAGTCAAAAAACCTAAAATTCCGTTATGAAGGAAGGAATTACCATGTAGAGATTGAAAATGCACATATTTTTATGCAGGGGCATGTGATTGTATTATTGCATCAGGAAGAACTGATGGGGGAATGTGTTCTCTGTGATATGGGTGGGGGAACAAATGATATTATGGGTTTGGTTGATGGAAAACCGACAGGACAGCTGTTCATAGATAAAAATGCTGCTTTAACCTGCATCAACCATATTCGGGAGGTGGTAGAAGCAAAGACGGGAGAAACCATTTCCACCTATGCGTTAGAAAAGTTTATGGTAAATGGGGACTATGACTGTTCAGATGCTTATAGGAACATTATACAGGGTGAGTTAAAGCAGTATGCAGAACAGATTTATTTGATACTGAAGAAATTCGGTTATAACCTGGATCTTACTAAAATTGTGGAAGTCGGATATAAGTTCCGTCCGGAATTTATTATCGATCAGGGATATATGAACAATACGTATCGGATTCCATCCAAAGAATTTAAGGATTTTCAGGCATTCCAGAGAAGAGAGGTTGCCAAGCTTGCAAAAGAGATGGTAGATATCACACATGAATGTGGAAAAGAAGCCATGATGTTCCTTGGAGATCACTGGATCGGAATGGAACCATTTATGGATGAGTTCAAGACCATCGGTCTGGATGCAGTCGTAGGAAGTGTTGGAAACGGTGCGACACTGCGTCTGATCAGTGATATTGACGGGGTGAAATATACAGAAGGAAGATTCTTGCCATACTTCTTCCCGGATACTTTCCATGAAGGCGGAGATCCGGTCAAGGAAGCAAAAGTCAACTGGGTAACTGCAAGACGTGCGATTTTAAGAAAACCGATCGACCGTATCGGATACGGCGGATACTTAAAACTGGCGATGGAGTTCCCGGAATTTATCGATTATGTAGAGAGTGTCTGCAACGAATTCCGTACCCTGTATACAAATATCAAAGGAACGACGCCATACTGCATCAAGAAGGTCGCAGTATTAAACTGCTGGGGCAAGATGCGTGCATGGGGAAATCATATGGTACATCATGCGATCTACTACAAACAGAACTACTCTTATGCAGGTGTAATCGAAGCACTCAGCGGTGCTCCGTTTGATGTCAGATTTATCAGTTTTGATGATATCTGTGAGAATCCGGCAATTTTAGATGACATCGATGTGGTACTGAATATCGGTGATGCAGATACTGCATACACAGGCGGAGACAACTGGACGGATGAGACGATTGTCACAGCAATCAAGAAATTTGTTTACAATGGCGGCGGATTTATCGGAGTCGGAGAGCCGGCTGCTCATCAGTATGAAGGTCACTTCTTCCAGCTTGCAACGATGATGGGTGTAGAAAAAGAGACAGGATTTACACTGAACATGGATAAATACAACTGGGAAGAGCATGAGCACTTCATCACAGAAGACTGTAAAGGGGAGATCGACTTCGGAGAAGGCAAAAAGAGCATCTTTGCACTGGACGGTACAACGATCGTCAAACAGATTGACAAAGAAGTACAGCTTGCAGTCAATGAGTTTGGACAGGGACGCTGCGTTTACATCAGCGGACTTCCATACAGCTTTGAAAACAGCAGACTGTTATATCGTTCTATCATCTGGTCTTCTCATGATGAAGAAGATCTGCATAAGTGGTTCAGCACAAACTACAATGTAGAAGTACATGCGTATGTGAAGAATGGAAAATACTGTGTAGTAAATAATACTTATGAGCCACAGAGCACAACTGTGTACCGCGGAGACGGAAGCTGCTTTGATCTGGATATGGAAGCAAATGAAATTAAGTGGTATGAGATTTAGGGATTGATAAAATAAAAGAAAAAGGAACGCGATCATAGAAAGTTCTGTGAGAGCGTTCCTTTTTGTGTACCCATCCGGGCATTCAGATATCAGATTTAATTCTTTGCATGTTCCTGCCGGTATTTCACCGGTGTCATATTAAAATTCTTTCGGAAAATCTGTGTAAAATAGGACTGGGAAGAAAATCCGGTGGAGGACGCAATATCAGAAATCGAATAGTTGGTATTTTTCCGCAAATGCTGTGCGCGCTTCAGACGCGTCTGATTCAGATACTGAATCGGGGAGAGTCCGGCATATTTTGTGAAAGAGTGCACCATATAATATTTGTTCATATGTGTCAAACCGGTCAGCGTGTCCAGGGTAATGTGTTCTGCATAGTTCGAGTCCAGGTATTCTTTGATCTGAGCACATTCTTTTGTCATTCGGATCGAGTTGATCGATACTGGAATGAGCTGTTGGGATCGTATGATTTTCAGAATCAGGATCTCAAGCAGATGCTGGCAGATGGTCTGAGAACCGTATTGTGCGGTCCGGATTTCGTAGAGCATTTGGCGGAACAGTTCATGAATACTGGGATCATGTTCAAAATTGCAGAATACCTGTGCGTATTCTCTGTCTTTTTGGGACAGGAAGGAAATTCCATCAATTCCAAGCACATAATATTCAAGCGGATGATTTTGGGAGGAACGTTCGGTATGTTCTGTGTAAGGCGGGATGATGACCAGATCTCCCCGGCGTAGAGGCGATTGCTCCTGATTAAAAGAAAAGCTGCCTTCTCCACTGACTACAAATAAGAGTTCCGTAAAATGATGTGTATGCATAATACTTTTCCAGTCACCTTCGTCTTTGGAGAAAGCAATGGAAAGTAATCTGGCATTCAGATTTTGAAGATCTTCTGAATTGATCAGATAATGTCGGTTGCTCATACAGGTCTCCTTTGTGAAAATAAATTTAAATCAGTCCAGTAAAAGTTATCTCTAATCAGGAATCTGTAGTTTCACGGCGAATCAGAACAGGGGTGATTTGTTTGTGAATGGGATTTTCTAAAGGGGTAGGTTTTCTTTTTTTCATCTCATCCATCTGCAAAATCAAAAGCTCCATTGCAGTTTTTGCAATTTTATCAATCTGTTGGCCAATCGTAGTAATTGGGAGAATTACTTCGTTGGCAATCGGAGAATTATCAAAGCCTACGATTTGGTAATCTTCCGGTAATTTTCCATATTTTTGGAAAAGCAGGTTCAAAAATATATTTGCGTAAGTATCATTTGAAAGAAAGATCCCTTTTTTCTTTCCGGAATAGGTGCTGTCTATTTTTTGAAACACCTGTCTGATCGCTATATAAGTAGTTTCATAAGTATAGCCAAGATCCTGAAGCATTAGTTCATATGGAATGTGATGTTCCTTACAAGTATCTTCAAATCCTCGGATACGGTTATAAGCAGGAACGTGTTCAGGTACAGGAACATTTACATGAATCAGTACATCACATTGATTGCGGATCAGCAGAGTGGTTGCCTGTACAGCTCCCATATAGTTGTCTGTGTCTACGCTACAGATATGCTCAGCTTCCCGTTCAATTGCGACGATAGGAATGTGATAGGAAGCAAGCTCCTCGGAAGAAAAAGTATGGCTCAATATAATCAGACCTTCAATTTTATAAGCCATCAATTCATCCAGGTACTGTTGTTCCAGTTCCTTTTTGTCACTGCTTACGAATACAAGGAATTTATAGTGGTAGTCACTGTAACTGGACAAAAGCTGATTCAACATTTCAGAATAGTAGTGCAGATATAGATTGGGAATAATGATTCCTATAAATTCGCTTTTCCCATTTGCCAGAACTTTGGCAAGCTTATTTTCCTGATATCCAAGATCATCCAGAGCCTTTGCGATTTTTTCCTGATTTTCTAAAGTAAGAGAATCTGGATTATTAAAATATCTTGAAATCGTAGTTTTGGAAAAGTTTGTGTATTTTGCAATATCTGCAAAGGTTACTTTCTTTTTGCCCATAATATAACAACTCCTGTTTTCTGTAAACTACTTTCAGTATAGCAAGAACAGTAGAAAAAAGCAATTAAGAAATAACTGGTTACGGAACCGGTTATGCAATAAGACTAAAATTTGGTGAACAAAGAACATGTATTTATGAAAATATGTTGACATGTTAGATGATTTGGTGTAATATCAAATTAAAAGTAACCGGTTACTTTACCGGTTTCATAATCGGCTTATTAAAAAGAAAAAGGGAGGAAAAAAGAAATGAGGACATTTACAAACAAGAAAGCGGTTCCGGTGAAGCAGACAGCAAAACAAAAGCTACAGTATGTCAGAAAAAACTGGCAGTTATACTTATTCTTTCTAATGCCGGCACTTCTTTTGACGATTATTTTCAAGTACATTCCAATGAGTGGAGTGCTGATCGCATTTGAGGATTATAATGTGATTGACGGTGTGTTTGGAAGTGAATGGATAGGGTTGGAATATTTTCAGCGTTTTTTGTCATCACCAGATTTTATGAATTATCTGATGAACACGTTGAAGCTGAGTGCATATGGATTACTATGGGGCTTTCCGGTACCGATTATTCTTGCATTACTTTTAAACCGCATTAGAAAAGCAGGAATTCGAAAGAAGATTCAGTTACTGATCTATGCACCGAATTTTATTTCCGTAATCGTTCTCTGTGGTATGATCCGTATGTTTCTTTCTCCGGTAGGACCAATCAATCAGGTGTTGGGGATTAATACCAATTGGATGACAATGCCAGAATCGTTTCGTACAATCTATATCGCCAGCGGAATCTGGCAGACAGCAGGATGGGCATCGATCATGTATACTGCAGCGCTGTCAAATGCGAGCAAAGATCTGGAAGAGGCAGCAATTGTAGATGGTGCAAATATTTTACAGCAGATTTGGTATGTAGAACTTCCGGCAATCAAAAATATTATTGTCATCCAGTTTATTTTGCAGGCAGGAAATATTATGAGCATTGGATTTGAAAAGGCATTTGCGTTGCAGACAGATATGAATCTTCCAGCATCTGAGATCCTCTCTACTTATGTATATCGAATCGGTCTGTTAAATGGAGATTATGGATATTCGACAGCAGTGGGATTGTTCAATTCGATTATTAATGTAATCCTTCTGATCGCAGTAAACTGGATTGTAAAGAAACTCAATGACGGGGAAGGTCTTTAGGAGGTACGAAGATGGAAACAAGAAGAAAAATGAAACTTAGCACTTCGGATAAAGTGCTTTTAGGGTTTGGTTATGCGGTTTTGGGGATTTTTGTACTTGCGATACTCATTCCGCTGGTCTATGTTGTGGTTGCTTCTTTTATGGATCCGAATGTATTGAACAGCCAGGGAATCAGCTTCAAATTTAAAGACTGGACACTGGATGCATATAGAAGAGTGCTTGAAAATGAAATGATATGGAGAGGATTTTTGAATTCGTTCTTTTATTCAACAGCATTTACTGTAATTTCAGTTTTTGTAACTTTATTGGCAGCGTATCCAATGTCTAAAAAAGAATTTGTGGGAAGAAAGTTTTTTAATACTGTTTTTATCATCACCATGTTTTTTGGCGGCGGTATGATACCTACATTTATTCTGGTGAATCAGCTCCATATGGTAAATACGGTCTGGGCGATTTTGCTTCCGGGAGCATTCAATGTATGGAATATGATTTTGGCGAGAACGTATTATCAGTCTATTCCAAAAGAACTTCGAGAAGCGTCTGCTATTGACGGAGCAAATGAAATCCAGCACTTTTTCCGGATCATGCTTCCGGTGTGTAAACCGATCATTGCAGTTTTGGCACTATGGTCTTTTGTGGGAATGTGGAACAGCTATTTTGATGCAATGATCTATCTGAATGATGCCAATTTACAGCCATTGCAGCTTGTACTACGTTCGATTTTGGTACAAAATACGCCACAGCCGGGTATGATTGCGGATATCCAGAGTACAGCAGAAATGGCAAAAGTAGCAGAATTACTGAAATATGCGACGATTGTTGTATCCAGTTTGCCGCTTTTGATCATGTATCCGTTTTTCCAGAAATATTTCGATAAGGGAATCATGGTCGGTTCGGTAAAAGGTTAGATGGTTAGGAGGTGCAGCTATGAAAAAAAGAATCAAATCGATTATTGCGGCAAGCCTTTCTCTTGTGCTTGTATTTTCAATGACGGGATGTGGAAGCAAAGAAAGGATGGAGGCAGAGATCAATCCGGATACACCAGTCGAAGACGTGGAGTTTCCTCTGAAAGAAAAAGCAGAATTATCATTTATCACCAGTGCTCCTGCAACATCTACACAGGAGCCGAACGAGCGAACAATCTTCAAACGGTTGGAAAAACAGACGAATGTACATATTGACTGGACCTGCTTTGTGGCAGATCAGTTTGCGGATAAGAAAAATCTGGCACTGGCACAGTTTGGAAATCTGCCGGATGGGCTCTTTAATGCGGGAATGAATGATTATGATCTCCTTCGTTATGCAAAACAGGGGATTATTATTCCGGTAGAGCATTTGATTGATAAATATATGCCGAATCTGAAGGCTATTTTTGAAAAATATCCGGAATACAGAACAATGTGTACAGCCCCGGACGGACATATTTATTCTTTCCCCTGGATCGAACAGCTGGGGGAAGGGAAAGAAGCAATTCAGGCGATTGGGAATATTCCGTATATCAATAAAAAATGGCTGGATTTTCTTGGATTGAAAGTACCTGAAACAACAGAGGAACTGGAAAAGGTATTAATTGCGTTCCGGGATCATGCGGAAGAACTAAAGTCAGAATTTGACATAGAGGGAGATGTGATACCGATGTCCTTTATCATCAACAATGGAGATCAGGATCCTGCAATTTTGATCAATGGATTTGGTGAGGGATATGGAGACACTGGGGATCACTTTGCAGTGACAGATGAGGGCAAGGTTATTTATACCACTGTACAGGAAGGCTATAAAGAAGGTATTCAGTGGCTGCATGAACTGGTAGAGCAGAAATTGGTTGATCCGGAAGCTTTTACACAGGAATGGTCTACTTATGTGGCGAAAGGAAAAAGCCACCGGTATGGTCTGTGTTTTACATGGGATATCTCGAATATTGATAATTATGAGGATTATGTGATGCTTCCGGTATTGGCTGGTCCGAATGGTCTGGTGAATATCACCAGACAGAATAACAGTGAGACAAGTGGATTTGACAGAGGACGCTGCGTGCTGACAACCAGCTGTAAAAACACAGCACTGGCAGCGGCGTGGATTGATCAGATGTATGCGCCTTTACAATCTCCACAGAACAATTGGGGAACATATGGAGAAAAAGATTCCTTTAATATTTTCGCGATGGGAACGAACAAGGATGGAGAGAAAATGTTAAAGCATATGGATCTTGGAAATGAGTCTCCGGTAGAAGTCAGAGAAGCTCAGTCAGTGAATGGACCGTTAGCAGTATTAAATGAATATTACGATGTTTATGTGACACAGCCTGCGGATGCAAAATGGCGTCTGGACAATATGCATGAGACTTATTTGGAAGATATGCACAGTAAATATGTATATCCAAATGTGTTTATGAGCATTGAAGACACAAATAAAGTGACTCAATACGATACAGATATCAAAAAATATGCAGAACAGAAAAAAGCAGATTGGATCTTAAATGGCGGAATTGAAAAAGAGTGGGACAGCTATTTAAAGAAAATGGAACAATATGGATTGTCTGATTATCTTGCAATCAAGCAGAAGTATTTTGACAAGTATCAAGAATCCTTGAAGAGTGAACAGGGGAAAGAATAGGAGACATTATGAGTATTGAATTAAAGAAAGCCAATGAATATGAAAAAGCAGAACAAGAGAAAATTCCGGTAGAAGAAAAACCGGCATTTCATGTAGCTGCTCCAGTGGGATGGATCAATGATCCAAATGGATTTTCCTGGTATCAGGGACAGATTCATCTTTTTTATCAATATCATCCGTATACAACTGAGTGGGGACCAATGCACTGGGGACACAGTGTTTCAGATGATATGATTCATTGGAAGAATATGCCATCCGTACTTGCTCCGGATCAGGAATATGACAAACGAGGATGTTTTTCAGGAAGTGCAGCGGAAAAGGATGGAAAACATGTACTCATCTATACCGGAGTCAGTAATGTGCAGATGGAGAATGGAAGTATTCAAGAACGACAGAATCAGTGTATTGCGTATGGAGACGGAGAAATCTATGTGAAATCACCCCAAAATCCTGTTATAACCGGAGATATGCTGCCTGCGGATTGTAGCAAGATTGATTTCAGAGATCCGAAAGTGTGGAAAAAGGGGGAAAACTATTATCTGATTGTTGGAAATAAGAACTCAGAGCAGAAAGGTCAGGTTGTACTTTTTTCTAGTAAAAATTTGGAGAAATGGAAATTTGAGACCGTTTTGGCAGAAAATAGCACAGGTCAGATTGGAACTATGTGGGAATGCCCGGATTTTTTTGAACTGGATGGGACACATTTTTTGATCTGTTCGCCACAGAACATGAAAGCGCAGAAATATGAATTTCATAATGGAAATAATTCCGTATATTTTGCAGGAAAATATAATGAAACAGAGCATACATTTCAGAAGGAAGCTCCAAAATCATTGGATTATGGTCTGGATTTTTATGCGCCGCAGACAACAAAACTTCCGGATGGACGTCGGATTCTAATCGCCTGGATGAAGTCATGGGATGCCTGTGTGATTCCGGATGGTCAAAAGTGGCAGGGAATGATGACACTGCCGAGAGAACTGCGGTATATGAATGGAAGATTATATCAAAATCCGGTGGAAGAACTGAAGCAGTATCGTAAAAATCCATGTTGTTTGAAAGACCAGGAGATTTCAGGAACTGTTCAGTTTGATGAAGTGAGAGGAAGGATGCTGGATCTGACTGTAGAAATCGAAAATGGCCAATTTGATGAATTTTGTCTGGAACTGGCACATAACATGGAATATACGACTACTTATACATATAATCGAAAAAAGCAGATTATGGAAGTGGATCGTACTTGTTGCGGAGTGACAAAAGATGTAATCTGCAGAAGAATATGGAAAGTTACGGAAGGAAAAGAAACATTGAAACTTCGTTTTATTCTGGATAGACAGTCCATTGAACTGTTTGTCAATGACGGAGAACAGGTTGTGACAACTGCAATCTGCACACCGATGGAGGCAGATGAGATTGTGTTCTCATGTGATGGAAAAGCGAAAGTGAATGTAGAAAAATATGAAATTGTAGTTTAAGACGGAGGGAAAATTCTTTTTATTAGGAAGAGTTTTCCCTTTTTACTGAGATTCATCTAAAAAGGGAGAGTCCCACATTTACAATCCCGGCAAGTACCATGACCAGAACAGGATTGACTCGTTTTCTCAGAAGAATCAGACATCCTGCAAAGATTTATGATCTGTTATGCCATAGCGGCTTGCAGAATAAGATGGAAAAACTTCCGGAGGGCGTGGAAACTTATGTTTATAAAAACTTTTCGGAAAACGGGTTTGAGCCGTCTGGTGGTGAGGGGCAGAAAATAGCTCTTGCCCGAGCAATCTATAAAAATGCGCCGATTATGATTCTGGATGAGCCGACTTCTGCGTTAGATCCCCGGGCAGAATATGAAATTTATCAGCGCTTTTCTGAATTGGCAGCGGGAAAACAGCAGTATTTATTTCTCATCGTATGTCCAGTTCCCGGTTCTGCGATTATATTGCAGTTTTCCAGAATGGAGAAATTACGGAATATGGAACCCATGAGGAATTGATGGAAATTCAGGGAACCTATTACAATTTGTTCCAAATGCAAGTGCATTGACAAAATGAAAAAATGTATATATACTAATATCACTAAGTAAGTATACTAAGTAGATATGGAGGGATTATGATGAGTAAATCTAATACGGTAACCTGTTCGTTTACGATGGACAGGGAGGTGTACAATGCTTATAAGAGTATTGTGGCTGGGAACGGCGAAAATGTAAAAGGTAATCTTGTCAGGTATATGAGGAGTGTTATTCGCTATGGAATCCCTAATGCTGATACGATTGCAGCGATTGAAGAAGTGCAGAAATTGAAGGCAGATTCGAAGAAGAAAACTTATGGTTCTTTTGCGGAGTTGCTGGGGGATTTGGATAATGAGTAAGTATCAGATTGTTCAGACCGGGAGATTTAAAAAAGATTTGAAGTCGATGATAAAGCGAGGTTACAATATAGACTTGTTAGGGTTTGTGGTAGATACTTTGGCAGCAGGACAGGAACTTCCAGCAAAATATAAAGATCATGCGTTAGCAGGGAACTATAAAGGGTGTCGTGAGTGCCATATTACCCCGGATTGGCTGTTGATTTACGAATTAGACGGAGATACGCTATTTTTGTATCTGACCCGGACGGGTTCTCAGAGTGATTTGTTTTATCAAAACTATTTAGTGTAGGGAACAGAAGGTGATAAAAATGAGAATCATGGAATTTAAAATGGAACGTCAGGGACTTTTGCAGGTAGGTCAGGAGGTCGAGGTGACAGAGAGTCCTCTTCCCACTTCCTATTATTACACGATTCAGCCGATGATCGCCATGAGCCGAAATTATCAGGGATATGAGCGGTTGCAGTCCCGGAAGGGGATTGTGAAGGATATCCGTGAGACGGATCGTGGATATTATACGGATGTAGAATTTGACGAGGAGGAACTTTGAAGTGGAGTATGCGGTACATGAAATTGAGCCAGTCTGGGATAAAAACAGCCGAATTTTGATTTTAGGAAGTTTTCCATCGGTGAAATCCCGGGAAGGGAAGTTTTTTTACCATCATCCCCAGAATCGTTTTTGGAAGGTGATGGCAGCGGTGCTTGGAGTTCCGGTTCCTGAGACGGTGGAAGAGAAAAAACGCATGATTTTGGACCATCATGTGGCGGTTTGGGATGTGATCGGTTCCTGTCAGATCGAAGGTTCCAGCGACAGCAGTATTCGGGACGTGGTGCCAAACGATCTTAACCGAATCCTCACGGAAGCGCCGGTGGAGAAGATTTTTACTAATGGGGCTACGGCGTGGAAGATGTACAATCGCTACACAAAACCAGTGACAGGAAGGGAAGCGGTGAAGCTTCCGTCTACTAGTCCTGCAAATGCGGCATGGTCGTTGGAAAAACTGGTGGGAGAATGGAAAGTGAAGATAGGGGAAAGTCTGGTGTATTGAACGTATATCCAGAATATTTATACATTTTACGCTCAGTCTGCGCTCACTTTGAGCTTGTAATCTCAAAGCGTGCTCGACAAATTCGCTGAAAATGTATAAATATTCCTGAATAATGTTTCGTAAAGCGTTATTTCCTTTCAGTGTCCTATTTCTTATACCAGTCTTTTTCAGATTGTTCAGGTTGAAAGGCGTGTTAGTTTTTAGTTTCCGGGGCGGAAAGTAAGGGAATCATCGGTCATGGAGTCGATGATCGCCAGAGATTCCAGCCGAACCCCCATATCACGGATCATTTTTCCGCCAGCCTGAAATCCTTTTTCGATGACGATTCCGGCGCCTTCCAGAGTTGCACCGGATTTTTTTACAATCTCAATCAATCCCATCAGAGCGCAGCCGTTGGCAAGAAAGTCATCGATCAGCAGCACATGGTCTTCCGGTCCGAGAAATTTTTTAGAAAGAATCACGTCATATACTTTTTTGTGGGTAAAGGACTCCACTTTGGAAGTATACATTTCTCCATCCAAGTTCAGGCTCTGGGCTTTTTTTGCAAATACCACTGGTACATGAAAATACTGAGCTACCAGACAGGCGATTCCGATACCGGAAGCTTCGATGGTCAGAATCTTGGTAATCGGCGCATCCTGAAAGCGGCGTTTGAATTCTTTGCCCAGTTCATTAATAAATTCAATATCCATCTGATGGTTCAGGAAACTGTCCACTTTCAGGACATTCCCCGGTTTTACGATACCATCTTTTAAGATACGTTCTTCTAAAAGTTGCATGTTTCTATCCTCCTGAAAACAAATCGAAAGTTTAATGGTCTTATAATAACCCCTTATTTTACATAAGGCAATCCTTTTTGACAAAAAATATTAAAATCTTCCCCGGAGAGAACTTGTTCTTTCAGAGAAGGGCTGATATAATAGACAGGTAACGGTAAATTTTCAGAAGGGATGAAGGAGGGAACAGGATGAAAGAATATGAGGCAATTAGGGAGATTATCAATCAATGTCCTTTGAACCATTCCCGCGATCAGCTTTTTGAAGAGATAGAATGTGAAGATCCCGAGATTTATATTCAGCAGAAATTTCAGGGCAGAGATTTTACCTATGAAAAGATTGTTCAGGAGGACGGCAGTATTGTATTTGATATTTTTACAGCCGGCATCCATCAAAGATATACATTTTCGGAGATTTAGACGGGAGGATCAATGAAAGAACAGAGTGCAGTTCATACGCACGTTCTGGAAGATGGAACGGTGGTTCATCATAGCCATGGGCATCATACCCATACGCACCAGAACACAAAAGCAGTTCTGAATCGCCTGTCCAGAGCCATTGGTCATCTGGAATCCATCCGCAGGATGGTGGAGGAGGGGAGAGACTGTTCAGAAGTATTGATTCAGTTGTCTGCCGTAAAATCTGCCATTAACAATACAGGAAAAGTAATCCTTCAGGATCATATCGAGCATTGTATTGTGGATGCGGTACAGGAAGGAGATACGCAGGCGTTGGAAGAGCTGAATAAGGCAATCGATCGCTTTATGAAATAACAATAGAAAAGAGGTTTAAGAAATATGGCAAAAGAATGTAATAGCACATCTTGTACAAAGGAAAGCTGCGAAGGCTGTCCAAGCAAGAAGCCCCAGAGTATGCTGGTGGATATGAATAAGGATTCCAAGATCAAACATGTGATTGGGATTGTCAGTGGAAAGGGAGGCGTGGGAAAATCCTTTGTAACAGCTTCTCTGGCAAATCAGATGGCACAGAAAGGATTTAACGTAGGAATTCTGGATGCAGATATCACTGGTCCTTCCATTCCTAAAATGTATGGTTTACAGGGACCGGCGCAGGCAAATGACGAGGGAATCTACCCGATGACTGCAGAAAATGGCATTAAGGTTATGTCTGTCAATCTGCTTCTTCCTCAGGAGGATGAGCCGGTGATCTGGAGAGGACCGATTCTGGCAAATATGGTAAAACAGTTCTGGAGTGATGTAATCTGGGGAGATCTGGATTATCTGTTTGTAGATATGCCGCCGGGAACCGGAGACGTGCCTCTGACAGTATTTCAGTCTTTGCCGGTGGAGGGAATTGTGATTGTTTCTTCACCGCAGGATTTGGTAAAGATGATTGTGAGAAAAGCTTACAAGATGGCGCAAATGATGAATATCAAGGTGCTGGGCGTTGTAGAAAACTACAGCTATGTATTGTGCCCGGATTGTGGAAAAGCTATCAAGATCTTCGGGGAAAGTCATATTGACGAGATCGCTGCAGAGCTGGAGATGGAAGTTTTAGGAAAGATGCCGATCAATCCTCTCTATGCGGAGGCTGCTGATCAGGGTGCGTTCCACACGGTAAATAATGAGTATGTGGAAAAAGCAGTAGAAAAGTTATATCTGATGGGGAAAGAATAAGAAAAATTTTTATCAGAGGAATATATGACAGAAATATATTGCATGACTCAAAAACATAAATATTGGAACGAAACTATATGTTTAGCTGAAAGATGTTCGTGGAAAGCAGGTCCCTATTTGGCAGAAAAGATGAAAAACAATGACTTTGCTGCCTGGGAAAGAGTGTTTGTTGCTTGTGTAGGTGGAAGAGTGGCAGGATTCTGTACATTTGCTGAAAAAGACGAGTTGCCAGAAGAATATAAGTTTACGCCATTTATAGGATTCGTTTTTGTTGATGAACCATATCGTGGTAATAGAATATCAGAGCTAATGATTCAAAATGTAATTTTATATGCACGTGGGCTGGGATATGAAAAAATATATATCATGAGTGGAGAAGTTGGCTTATATGAAAAATATGGATTCGAAAAAGTAGGCGACTATGAAACAATCTACGATTCAGTTGATCAACTGTTTGTTAAAACAATAGTATGATGTGAGATCAAAGGTAAAAATAGAGGAGCTGTTGCGTGAAGTGCATATCCAGAATATTTCTGGATATGCACTTCACGCAACAGCTCCTTTGTTGTCTTAATAACTTTCTTATGGATCGTTTGCTATAGGGAAAAATACTTTTTCGTTGTAAAAAAGTATTTTTTGCCGCTTGACACGAACAAATGTTTGCTGTATGATAAAAGAAAACATACGTTCGAGAAAGAAGGGGCGAAAGATATGGTGTTTCGGGAGCAGATGAGTTTGCAGGAAAAGTTGAATATTTTATCAGATGCGGCAAAGTATGATGTAGCATGTACGTCCAGTGGAACGGACAGAAAAAATGGCGGTCATGGGGTAGGGAACAGTGTGGCGGCAGGGATTTGTCATAGTTTTTCGGCAGATGGGCGCTGTATCAGTCTGTTGAAGATTTTGTTTACCAATGAGTGTGTGTTTGACTGTCGGTATTGTGTCAATCGTTCCTCCAATGATGTAGTAAGAACTTCATTTACTCCTGACGAGGTATGTGAGCTGACGATGGGATTTTATCGGAGAAATTATATAGAAGGTTTATTTTTGAGTTCCGGTGTGATAAAAAGTCCGGCTCATACCATGGAGCTTCTTTTTCAGACCGTTTATAAGCTGAGAACGCAGTATCAGTTTCATGGATATATTCATTTGAAGGCTATTCCGGGAGCGCCTTCGGAGCTTATCGAGCGGGCAGGTTATTATGTAGATCGTATGAGTATCAATGTAGAATTTCCCACGGCAGAGGGGCTGCGGACGCTGGCGCCTCATAAAAGCCGTAAGACGATTCTCGCACCCATGCGACAGATTCAGACACGAGCATATGAGAATAAGCAGGAATTGGCATTATATCGTCATACGCCACAGTTTGTACCGGCGGGACAGAGTACGCAGATGATCATAGGAGCTACTGGGGAGAATGATTATCAGATTTTGAATACAGCAGAATCTTTGTATCAGAAGTTTGAATTAAAACGGGTATTTTATTCGGCATTTGTGAATGTGAATGAAGATACGTCTCTTCCTATGCTGCCGCAGGGACCGCCTCTTTTGCGGGAACATCGGCTGTATCAGGCAGATTGGCTTCTGCGGTTTTATGGATTTCAGGCGGGAGAGCTGTTGTCTCAGGAACGACCGAATTTTAATATGATGATAGATCCCAAGTGTGACTGGGCGCTTCGCCATCTGGAAGTATTTCCGGTGGAAGTGAATACGGCAGATTATCAGATGCTTTTGCGAGTGCCGGGAATCGGTGTGCGATCTGCGCAGAAGATTGTTCGGGCAAGAAAGTTTGGAACACTTACTTTTGAAGATTTGCAGAAGATGCGGGTAGTGTTGAAACGAGCGCTGTATTTTATTACCTGTGGAGGAAGGATGATGTATCGGACAAGATTAGAGGAGGATTATATCCTGCGGAATCTTTTAGATCCCAGGGAAAAGATGCCGGTGAATCGGGAACCGGAGTATCACCAGATGTCATTGTTTGAGGCAGGATAGAGAGGAAACAGAATAGATATGGATAAAAAACATATTTTTATTTGTGAAGATTCGCTGGAAGGAATTCTCACTGGTGTGTATTCTGCCTGGGATGCCAGAGTGGGGCATGGAAATGTGGAATTGAGGACAGAGGAAGAAGGCAATCTGGAATTATTTTGTGAATATCATACGGTGGAGCCGGATCTGGTAAGGGCGGAGAAGGTTTTGCGAACCATGAGAAAGAAGCTGGGAGAAGAGATTACGGAGAATATCTGCTATGCTTCCTGCGCGGCAGATTCGCAGAAAGGAACGGCGGTGTATCGCACGCTGGTAGATTGTTTATCGGTGTATGGGGCTTCCTACGGGAAAAAGAAGCTGGATAATCTGAAAAACAATTATGTGCGCAAGGTGATGGAATTATATCGGAAGGTATGGAATGAACATCATCATTATCTGGGATTTCTTCGTTTTCGCCAGCTTCCCGGTCGGGTATTGTTTTCAGTTTTTGCACCGGAAAATGATATTTTGCTACTATTTCAGGAACATTTTGGAGATCGATTTTCCGGTGAGTATTGGATTATTTATGACGAGAGAAGAGAAAAGGCATTGATCCATGTACCGTATCAGCCGTGTGCAGTTTATCGTACCAGAGGGGAGCAGATGAAAAAACTTATGGAGAGCAGGGATACGGAAGAAGATTACGAAAGTCTGTTTCGTGGATTTTGCGAGCACATTTCTATCCGAGAAAGGGAAAATCACGATTTGCAGAGACAGAATCTTCCGTTGCGATTCAGAAAGCATATGGTAGAATTTGACAAAAATATAACAGGAATTTTACATGAACGTCAGGAAACCTTGGGGAGGCAGGGGGAAAGTGATTTCAAACAGATAAAGTTGCCGGGTTAAGCGGGGGAAAATAGGGGATTCTTGGGCAATCCTATACAAAAAATTTCTTTTTTCGACAAAAAATCACTCCGGGAAAAAGAATTGACAAATGGAGGCAGGAGTGTAATAATAGGCGAAGCTCGACTGGTGGTACTACCAGTTAGAATATAGGAAAGGGATGAGAAGTATGTCAGAGTGCAAAGTAAGTAAAATAAAACTAAATGAGACAAAAGAAGTAGAAGAGTTTGTAGCGGCAGCAGGAAAATGTGACTTTGATATTGATATCTTCTATAATCGTTTTGTCATTGATGCGAAATCGATTTTGGGGATTTTGAGTATGGATCTGACCAAAGAACTGACCGTAAAGTATTACGGGGAGAACAAAGAATTTAATCATACCCTCCAGAAATTTGCTATCGCATAAGTTGGAAGAAAACGTATAGAGGAAGCCTCCAAAGCAATGAAAGACTTTTGTTTTTCAGCGTTTTGGAGGCTTTTTTGAATCAAATTCCTTTTTTGAAAAGAACAAAGGAATAGATCATTGGTACAAATCCGGCGATAAGAAGCGCCGGCAGAGACAGGAAAGATATCTGGGGCAAAAATGCCGTAATGATCATAATAATACCGGCAAAGATAAACAGATATCCGGATAAATGATGGGTACGATTCCAGTTTTCTTCGCTGTTCAGGGTCCAGGGCAATTTGATGCCAACGGTATAGTTTTGTTTGCATTTGGGAAGGTAATTTCCCAGAGCAATGAACAGAATACCCACCAGAGCAGGAACGATACGGCTGACAGAAATTTCAACGCCCATTGCAGAGGCAAGGGTGATCGTAGATACAATCAGAGACAGTACAGGGATGCACCATTTAGAGACCAGTACGATGCGGCTGCCCATATTTCTGCGTTTGGGGTCATTATCCATGATTATGTGGAGCAGGAGGTTCAGTCCTGCCATAATTCCGGGAAGTCCAAAACAGGCAAAAGCTTTCGATGAGTAGCCATTTGGTGTTCCGTCGGAACCCCAGTGAGTAGCCACCTGAGCGGGCAGATCTTCGTAGAGAAATGCGGCGATAAGCATCGGCAGCAGACAGATCAGGGTTGTGATAAATAAGAGTTTCTTTGTTTTCATTCTGAGTCCTCCTTAAATTGCGAAAACCAAAGCATGATCTCTTCAAATACAGACACGTTGATTTCGTAATAAACATAATTTTTATACTTTGTTTCTGTCACCAATCCGGCTTTTTTTAATTGTGACAGGTGATAGGAGACCGTTGCGTGGGTCATATCAAAGTGTTTTGCGATTTCTCCTGCCGGAAGCTTTTTTCCATCTTTTAAAATAAGAAGTATTTCCCGCCGGACGGGATCGGAAAGAGCTTTAAAAGTATCGGCAAATGACAAATTCTCACCTCGTTTCTTTAAAGAGTATTTAGAAATATTTCTAAATACAATATATAACACAAATTTGGAAAAATGCAATACCTATTTAGAAAAAAATCTAAATAATAGACAATTTTTTCAGGCGTGTTATACTGGAGAATATTGTTGAAAAAGTTGAAACCATAGAAAATATAAGAAGTAAGGGGGGGAATGGAGAGAATTATGGAGAAGGAAGTAATACGGATTTCAGTGAGAAATTTGGTGGAGTTTATTCTGCGTTCCGGAGATCTGGATACGCGAAGAGGAGCTTTCGCAGATCGGGAGGCTATGGCAAAGGGGAGCAGGATTCATAGAAAAATCCAAAAGCAGATGGGGGCTGCGTATCAGGCGGAGGTTCCTCTGGCACATTCTACAGAATTTGAGGAGTTTTCTGTTCTGGTGGAAGGAAGAGCGGATGGAATTATCTACGGAGAAGATTTTGTCATGGTGGATGAGATCAAAGGTGTGCACAGAGATTTGAGATTTCTGGAGAGACCGGTGGAAGTGCATCTGGCGCAAGCAAAATGTTACGCTTATTTTCTGGGGAAAGAAAAAGGACTTTTGCAGATCCGAGTGCAGATGACCTATTGTCATCTGGATACAGAAGAAATACGCAGATTTGAGGAGGAGTACACAGTAGAGGAGCTGGAAGCGTGGTTTCAGTGGGTGTTAGATCAGTATTACCAGTGGGCGCTGTGGCAGCATCAGTGGAGACAGACGAGGAACACTTCTATGGAGGGGCTGGAATTTCCATTCTTTTATCGGGAAGGGCAGAGAGATCTGGTTTCCGGGGTATATCGCACGATTCTTCGGAGAAAACAGCTTTTTATACAGGCGCCTACCGGTGTGGGGAAAACTATGTCTACGATTTTTCCGGCGGTGCGGTCTATGGGCGAAGGACTTACAGAAAAAATTTTCTATCTCACTGCAAAAACCATCACGCGTACAGTGGCGTGGGAGGCGTTTCAGATATTAAAAGAACGAGGACTTTCCTGCAAAACGCTGATTCTTACGGCAAAAGAAAAAATGTGCGTCTGTGAGCAGGTAGAATGTAATCCGATTGACTGCCCCAGAGCAAAAGGACATTTTGACCGGGTAAATGAAGCTGTTTTCCGACTGTTGCAGGAGCAGGATCAATATGACAGAGATGTATTGATGGAATATAGTGAGCGTTATCAGGTATGTCCGTACGAAATGAGTCTGGATCTGGCGACCTGGGTGGATGCAGTGATCTGTGATTATAATTACGCTTTTGACCCGGATGTTTATCTCAGGAGATTTTTTGCGGAAGGAAGTAAGGGAGATTATGTATTTTTGATTGATGAGGCTCATAATCTGGTAGAGCGGGGGCGTGAAATGTACAGCGCCGTTCTATATAAAGAAGATTTCCTGAAAATAAAAAAACTGGTCAAACCGTATCGAAAAAAGTTGGAAAGAGCGTTGGAACGGTGTAATCGCCAACTGTTGGAACTGAAACGGGAATGTGAGACGTATCAGATACTGGAAACACTGGGGGGATTTTCCATAGCGCTTATGAATGTTATGGGAGAAATGGAAAATTATCTGGAGGAATTGGAGGATGGGGAGACACGGAAGGAAATTCTGGAATTTTATTTTCAGGTGAGGAGTTTTCTTTATATCTATGATCTTCTGGATGAAAATTATGTGATGTATACTCAGCATGAGGAAGATGGGAGATTCCGAGTGAAGCTGTACTGTGTGAATCCGGCAGTGAATCTGCAGCGATGTTTGGACAAGGGATGCAGCGCGGTGTTTTTTTCTGCTACGCTGCTGCCGGTGGGATATTATAAGCGGCTGCTCAGCGGAAGAGCGGATGATTATGCCATTTATGCGCATACGCCCTTTGCGCCGGAGCAGAAGCGGATACTTTTGGGAAGGGATGTGAGCAGTCGTTATACCAGAAGAGGACCGGAGGAATATGGAAGGATTGCGGAATATATTGATCAGGTAGCGCAGGCCAGAGTGGGAAATTACATGATTTTCTTTCCTTCTTATAAAATGATGGAGGATATTTGTCAGATTTATAAGGAGCGATACGGGCATCTGGAGCGGCAGATCCTGATGCAGAGTCCCTCCATGCAGGAAAATGACAGGGAAGCATTTCTGGAACAGTTTGAAGAGCAGAGAGAAAATACACTTTTAGGTTTTTGCGTTCTCGGAGGAATTTTCGCAGAGGGAATCGATCTTACCGGAGAAAAACTGGTGGGAGCAGTGATCGTAGGGACGGGACTGCCCCAGATCAGTTATGAGCGGGAAATTCTGAAAAAGTATTACGATGGAAAGCAGGAAAATGGGTTTGATTATGCCTATCGTTTTCCGGGAATGAATAAGGTGCTGCAGTCTGCGGGACGGGTAATTCGAACCAGAGAGGATCGGGGAGTGATCCTTTTGCTGGACGAGCGGTTCTGCTCTTTTGATTACAGGAATCTATTTCCGAGAGAATGGGAGGATTACAAGATCTGTACCAGAAATACGGTGCAGGGAATTTTGGAAGAATTCTGGGAGGGAGTGTCAGATTCTTAAACCTTTCTTACAGATTGGAAAAAGGGTTTACCTTGCAAAATGGGAATGGTATGCTGGAAGAGATAAGGAACAGGTTATTCATAGCAGACAGGGAGGGAGTTATTTATGAAGAAGAAATCCAGACGAAGAAGAAAGAAGTTTTTGATACCCATAGGAATTTTGGCAGTGCTTCTGATCGCTTTGACAGGGGGATATCTGGGAATCAGTTCTTATTTTAAGACGCATTTTTTTCCTGGAACAAAGATCAATGGAATTGACTGCGGCAGGATGACAGTAGAAAAAGTAAAGGAAAAGATTCAGGAAGGACTTCAGGAATATACGCTGACGATGCAGGAGAGAGGAGGAAGCGCAGAAGTACTTACCGCCGATATGCTGGGAATTACCTATGTGGATGATCAGGGCGTGGAGAAATTATTAAAAAAGCAAAATGCATACAGGTGGCCGGTGGCGCTGGGAAAGGATACCGCTTATGAGACGGCGGCAAATATTACATACAACAGAGAAGGAATAGACGGTATTTTGGATCAGTTGAAGTGTTTTGCACCGGAAAATATTACCGCTCCGGTCAATGCTTCTTTGCAGGAGACGGAGGAGGGATATTCCATCATTCCGGAAGAACTGGGAAATACGTTAAAACGGGAAGAAGTGAAGCAGGCGGTGCTTGATGCGGTGGACAGCGGAAAAACACAGATCAATCTGGAAGAGATGGATCTGTATGAAAAACCGGCGGTACTCTCCACAGATGAAGGGCTGAATGGACAGTTGAATCAGTTGAAGACACTGACTTCTGCGAATATTGTATATGATTTTGAGGACAGGCAGTTTACGGTAGATCGAAATCTTATCAAGAGCTGGCTGGTAAAGAGCGAAGACGGAACTTATAGTCTGGATGAGGGAAAAGCGGCAGAATGGGTAAAAAATATGGCGTATGAGACGGACACCTATTCTCTTACCAGAGAATTTCAGACATCTACCGGGCAGACCATTACCCTTCCCAAACATCGGGGCGATTACGGCTGGGTGATCAACAAAGATAAGACTACGGAAGCTTTGCTGGAGGCTGTTCGGGCAGGAGTGCAGGAGACGCGGGAACCCGTATACCTGTATAAAGGCGTAGATCGAAAGAAAAATGATATTGGCGGAACTTATGTGGAAATCTGCATCAGTACCCAGACCATGTGGTGCTATAAGGATGGGAATCTGGTGGTGCAGACACCGGTGGTAACGGGAAACCATGCCAGCGGTCACGATACGCCTTCCGGCGGCGTCTGGGCGATCGATGGGAAAAAGGCAGATTTTGACTTTAAGAAATATCGGGCACATTCTGATTTTTGGCTTCCTTTTAACGGAGATGTGGGGATTCATGATGCCAGTTGGAGAACGCCGGATCAGTATGTTCCCACCACTTATGAGACCAATGGCTCTCACGGATGTATCAACACACCGAGAGATGCCATGGAAAAGATTTTTAATACCGTAGAGATCGGATACCCCGTGGTGGTGTACTACAGCGTCGATCAGGTGGTGGGACCGGAGCCTACGCAGACAGAAGCAGGAGTTTAAGGAATCATAGAATATCTAAAAATTCTTTTGCCGCCCGGGTAAGAGGTAACTGGGGATTGTGTGTGATTACCAGTTTTCTGGGCGGGAGGTCTTCCTTGATATGAAGAGGGAAGAGTTCTCCGTCCTTTGGAATACAGTAATCGGGGACGAAAGCGATTCCCAAACCGATTCTTGCCAGATCAATCAGAAGATCGTTGCTTCCCAGCTCAATTTCGGGAACCAGATCCAGTTGGTGCTGCTGAAAAAGATTGTGAAGAAATTCGCTGGTGGTACTTTTGCGGTCCAGCATCATAATGGGATAGGACAGCAGTTCTTTTAAGGATAATTCTCGATTTTTAAGTTCTTCATAATAAGAAGAACTGGCGATAAAACAGTCGTGGAAGGTATAAAGTTCCCGTACGTGTTCCCCATGACTTAAGCTGGAATTCGGATAGTTTGTTACGATCAGATCCACCTGTCCCATTTCCAGAAGATTGACGCAGCGGGTAGAAGTCTGGTTGGTCACTTTGATGTGTACGCTGGGATGGGCTTTGTGAAACTGGTTTAAAAATGGAACCAGATAATACCGGCAGATGGTGTCGCTGGCGCCGATACGGAGTTGCCCGCCGCCCAGATTGCTGGCTTCCATGATCTGGGCTTCTCCCCGTTTGATCAGATTCATGGCAGGCTCGATATGGCGCAGCAAAGTTTCCCCTTCCGGGGTGAGTTGTACCCGCTTGGTACTGCGGATAAAGAGACTGATTCCCAGTTTCTTCTCCAGAACTTTAATGGACTGACTTACCGCAGACTGGGAGATAAATAATTGCTTGGAAGCATCGGAAAAACTCAGGGAGACAGCAACATAGTAAAAAACTTTATATAACTCGTAATTAATGTCCATAAGATACCTCGATTCGTGATATTAAAAAGTATTTTTAGTATAGCAGAAAAGAAAAGTGATTTCCAGAAGGAAATAAACGTCACACTTTAAAATAAGCATACCTTATTAAAAACATTAAATATATTAATTTTACTTATAAGAAAAATTATGATATTTTGTATATATCTACTGGA
>OHDQ01000134.1_pt1 | contig 39321 bp, 35 predicted proteins | sample 1606421 | NCBI WGS metagenome assembly OHDQ01 (sample SAMEA3879589, study PRJEB24766) | human gut metagenome | biome: human-associated habitat; feature: feces | place: USA | collected 1985/1987
GACAGAGATTTATTACACTGCTTGAAAATCATCCTTGGTTTGAGGTTGTATTGGTTGCAGCGAGCGGCCGTTCCGCAGGAAAGCTTTACGAAGAAGCTGTAGACGGACGATGGAAGATGACAGCACCGATGCCTGAATTCGTTAAGAAGATGACTGTTTATGATATGGATAAGGATTTCGATGAAATCGTATCAAAGGTAGATTTCGTATTCTGTGCAGTAAACATGCCAAAGGATGAAATCAAGGTATTAGAAGAAAAATATGCAAAGGCAGAAGTGCCGGTTGTATCTAACAACAGCGCAAACCGCTGGACACCGGACGTACCAATGGTGGTACCGGAAATCAACCCGGAACACTTAGAGGTTATTGAGGCACAGAAGAAGCGTCTTGGCACAACAAGAGGTTTTATCTGTGTAAAGCCAAACTGCTCAATTCAGAGCTATACACCGGCTTTAACTGCTTTAAAAGAATTCGGACCAAAGCTGGTTGTTGCAACAACTTATCAGGCAATTTCAGGCGCAGGAAAGACTTTTGAACAGTGGCCTGAAATGGTAGGAAACATCATTCCTTACATCGGCGGCGAAGAGGAAAAGAGTGAAAAAGAACCATTAAGACTCTGGGGTAAAGTAGAAGACGGAAAGATTGTTCCGGCTACAGATACTGTTATTACTTGCCAGTGTGTACGTGTTCCTGTATTAGACGGACATACAGCTGCTGTATTTGTGAACTTTGAAAAGAAGCCGACAAAGGAGCAGATTATTGAAAAGTGGAGAAGCTTCCGTGGTGAACCACAGGAATTAGACCTTCCAAGTGCACCAAAGCAGTTTATCCAGTATTTAGAAGAAGATAACCGTCCACAGGTTACATTGGATGTAGATTATGAAAATGGCATGGGTGTATCTATCGGGCGTCTGAGAGAAGACACTATGTTTGACTTTAAGTTTGTCGGACTTTCCCACAACACTGTGCGTGGCGCAGCAGGCGGAGCAGTGCTCTGTGCAGAGGCGCTGACAGCAAAAGGATATATTGAAGCAAAATAAAGAATAAGTGAGCAAAGGAGTCGAAAAGTTCGGCTCCTTTTACACATCTTTAACATATTTTTAAATGAGAATACCTTGGAAGTGTGAAATGTATATGATAAAATTATTTGAAGAGTTTGGACTGTAGTATTTGGCACTTTGCAGGAAGGAATGACGAGTAATTATATGAGTAAGGACAGAAATCTTTTGAATTACACACAGAACAGAGAGCTTTCGTGGCTGAAGTTTAACCAGAGAGTATTAGAAGAGGCGAGAGATGTAACGGTTCCTCTGTTGGAGAGAATGAAGTTCGTCGCAATCTTTACCAGTAATCTGGACGAGTTCTTTATGATCCGTGTGGGAAGTCTTTTTGACATGGCACAGACAGATGCGCAGGCGAAGGATGCCAGATCCGGTATGACGCCGGATGAACAGCTTGAGAAGATCTATGAAGCGGTAGCGCCGCTATATAAGGAACGGGATAAGACATACGGAGAGATAAAGAGACAGCTGCATCCTTATGGCGTGTGCGGGTTGGATTTCAAGGAGCTTGAGCAGTCTGAAAGAAAGTATGTAAAGAAATATTTCAAAGAGCAGGTTCTTCCAATCTTGTCTCCGCAGATCGTGGATGCAAACCATCCATTTCCTCATTTATTGAATAAAGAGATTTATGTGACTGCTAATTTGCGGGAGAAAGACAGGGAGAAAGAAAAAACAAGGATGGGAATCATTCCTGTTCCCCAGTTTATATCAGAGGTACTGTATCTGCCGGGGCATGACATCCGATATATCCGAATGGAAAAGGTGATCATGGAGTATTTAAGCCTTGTGTTTGAGAATTATCATGTGTCAGATGCAAATTATATCTGTGTCACAAGAAATGCGGATATTTCGCCGGACGACGAGTCTTTGGAGATTACAGATGATTTTCGAAATTTAATGCAGAAGACGCTGCACAAACGACGCCGGATGGCTGTGGTACGTTTGGAAGTGGCAGAAAAGCTGAGCCTGGAAGTTGAAAAATATTTCTGTGAGAAATTCAATATTAGACCGACACAGATTTTTCGTACGAAAATGCCGATGAAGCTTTCTTATGCGTTTGCAATGAGCGGCAATCTTCCGGAGCCGATGAAGAAGGCGCTGACTTATCCGCCGTTTTCTCCGCAGGAATCAGCGCGGGTACAGGAAGGAAGTATTACGAAGCAGATCCGCCGGAAAGACCTGTTGCTCTTTTATCCATATGAGAGTATGAATCCTTTTTTGAAGCTCATCAAAGAGGCGTCCACAGATCCCAATGTGATGACGATTAAGATTACAATCTACCGTCTTGCAAAGAAAGCAAGGCTTGTAGAATATCTCTGTGCAGCTGCGGAAAATGGGAAAGAGGTTACGGTTCTCATTGAACTTCGGGCAAGATTTGATGAACAGAATAATATTGACTGGTCAGAACGACTGGAGGAAGCCGGTTGCCGCGTGATCTATGGGTTTGACAATTATAAGGTCCATTCAAAGCTCTGTCTTATCACCTACCGGAATCGCGGAGAAATTCAGTATATCACACAAGTGGGTACCGGAAATTATAATGAAAAGACTGCGGCGATGTATACAGATCTTTCGCTTATGACAGCGAATCGGGAGATTGGTAAGGACGCAATGGAATTTTTCAAAAATATGTCCATCAGTAATCTTGACGGGGAATATCAGCACTTAATCGTATCTCCTACGAGTCTGAAACAAAAGGTGCTTTCACTTATGGATGAAGAGATTGCAAGGGGGAGAGAGGGAAGAATCGTCATGAAAATGAATTCCCTTACAGATGTAGATTTTATCGAAAAAGTCGCCCAAGCTTCCAGAGCCGGAGTAAAGATTGACTTGATTATCCGTGGAATCTGCTGTATACTTCCGGGAGTGAAGGGTTATACAGAGAACCTGCGTGTGACCAGTGTGGTGGGGCGATTTTTAGAGCATCCGCGCATTTTCAGCTTTGGTACAGGAAGCAGACAGAAGATATATATTGGTTCTGCGGATATGATGACAAGAAATACGGAGAAGCGTGTTGAAGTTGCCTGTACGATTTTGGACGAGGATGTCAAGAGACAGATCAATCATTATCTGAAAGTGATGTTAAGTGATAATATCAAAGCGAGGGTGCTTCAGCGCGACGGAACGTATCAGAAGAGAGAGCAGACAGAACCATTTGTAGATTCACAGGCAGTATTTATGGAAGAAGCCCTTCAAAATTCCAGAAAACCGGCAGAGCCAAAGAAGGCAGGATTCATGGAAAAGATAAAAGATCTATTTAAGAGATAATACAAAATAGATATAAGAGGAGTAGAAGAGCATTTCATGGGGAAATCATTATATATTGCAGAGAAACCAAGCGTAGCACAAGAATTTGCAAAGGCGTTGAAATTGAAGCTAAATAGAAAAGACGGCTATCTGGAATCGGATACGGCTGTTGTGACCTGGTGTGTAGGACATCTCGTTACGATGAGCTATCCGGAAGCCTATGACCCCAAATATAAGCGGTGGAGTCTGCAGACCCTGCCGTTTTTGCCTAAGGAATTTAAGTATCAGGTGATTGACGGAGTGTCAAAGCAGTTTCAGATTGTCAGCCGCCTGTTAAACCGGAGCGATATTGATACGATTTATATCTGCACGGACTCCGGGCGGGAGGGAGAGTATATTTACCGTCTGGTGGATCAGATGGCAGGCGTCCGGGGAAAGGAGCGCAGACGGGTCTGGATTGACTCCCAGACAGAGGAGGAGATTCTCAGAGGAATCAGAGAGGCCAAAGACTGGAAGGAATACGATAATCTGGCGGCATCTGCGTACCTGCGGGCAAAAGAGGATTATCTGATGGGAATTAATTTTTCCCGTCTTCTTACATTGAAATACGGCCCTGTAATTTCTTCCTATATGAAGACAGACCGGACCGTTTTATCCGTCGGCAGAGTGATGACCTGTGTTCTTGGCATGGTGGTCCGACGGGAAAGGGAAATTCGTGATTTTGTAAAGACACCCTTTTACCGTGTAATCGGCAACTTTGATATGCAGGGCATGAGCTTTGACGGAGAATGGCGGAGTACAGAGGGATCGCGATATTTTCAGTCTCCCCTGCTTTACAAGGAAAACGGATTTCAAAAAAGGGAGGCTGCAGAGGCGCTGATTTGCGCTCTGCAGCAGACAGAGCCCCTTTCTGCCAGTCTGATTAAGGTGGAAAAAAAGAAGGAGACAAAGAACCCTCATTTGCTGTACAACCTGGCAGAGCTGCAGAATGACTGCTCCAGGATGTTTAAAATCAGTCCGGATGAAACGCTGAAGGTGGTTCAGGAACTGTACGAGAAAAAGCTGGTCACTTATCCCCGTACAGATGCCAGGGTGCTTTCTACGGCTGTGGCAAAGGAGATACACAGGAATATCGAGGGACTTCAGCGGTTTGAACCGGTAGGCGGCTTTGCCGGTGAGGTTCTGGCCCGGAAAGCCTTTCAGGGCATTGAAAAAACACGGTATGTCAATGACAAACAGATTACGGATCACTACGCGATTGTTCCTACGGGACAGGGCTTCGGGGCTCTGCGCAGCCTGCATTCTCTGGGGATGAAGGTGTATGAGGTGATTGCCAGAAGGTTTTTAAGTATCTTCTATCCGGCAGCTGTGTACCAGAAATATGCCCTGGAGCTGGAGGCGGACCGGGAGCATTTTTTTGCAAACTTTAAGGTGCTGGCAGAACCGGGATATCTGAAGGTTGCCGCTGTTTCAAAAAACGGAAAGAAACAGGACGAAAACGGAAAAAACGGCAGCAGAGCAGGAGAAAACGGGAAGGAAGGCACAGAGAAGGATGACAGGGAGGATTCCGAGATCAATCAGAAGGATCTGGAAAATCCTGAATTTATAGCCCGTCTGGCAGGACTGAAAAAGGGAATGGAGTTTCCCATAAACCGTCTTCAGGTTAAGGAGGGCGAAACCTCTCCGCCGAAGCGTTATTCTTCCGGCTCCATGATTCTTGCCATGGAAAATGCCGGACAGCTGATTGAGGACGAGGATCTGCGCGCTCAAATAAGGGGAAGCGGAATCGGAACCAGTGCGACCAGGGCAGAGATTCTGAAAAAGCTGGTTCATATCAAATACCTGGCTCTGAATGGAAAAACACAGATCATTACCCCCACCCTTCTTGGGGAACTGGTTTTTGATGTGGTAAACGCATCCATCCGCCAGCTTCTGAATCCGGAGCTTACGGCAAGCTGGGAAAAGGGGCTGACCTATGTGGCGGAAGGAACCATTACGCCGGAGGAATATATGGAGAAGCTGGAGCGGTTTGTAGCAGGCCGGACGTATGGTGTGCTGAAGCTGAACAACCAGTATCAGCTGCGGGAATTTTTTGAGGCAGCAGGGAAAAACTATCCCTAAATGCGTTCCGGGATACAGCCGGGACGCAGATAGTAAATAAATATAAAATATCAGGAGGAGTAAAAGAACATGAAGAAATCAGAAATGAAAATCAAGGATCTTTACAGCCTGGAGAATACCATGGCCAAATCTTTGCTGGAGCAGTTTGAGTATCCATGGGAGGCTCTGGCCCACATTGGGGAGTATGTGGAAAAGCTGGGAGCAGCTTTGCCGAAAGATGAGTATATGAATCCGGCAAAGGGAATCTGGATTCATAAAAGCGCCAGGGTTGCGCCTACAGCAGGAATCATCGGACCGGTAATCATCGGACCGGAGGCAGAGGTTCGCCACTGCGCATTTATTCGCGGAAAAGTGATCATCGGAGCCAATGCAGTAGTAGGCAATTCTTCTGAACTGAAGAACGTGATTCTTTTTGATAATGTTCAGGTTCCTCATTACAATTATGTGGGAGATTCTATCCTGGGCTACAAGGCTCACATGGGAGCCGGCTCCATCACCTCCAATGTAAAATCTGACAAGGCGCTGGTAAAGGTACACGCTGAGGACGGCGATATCGAAACCGGATTAAAGAAATTCGGCGCCATGATTGGCGACGAGGTAGAGGTGGGCTGCGGCTCTGTGCTGAACCCCGGAACAGTTATTGGAAAGAACAGCAATATTTACCCGCTGTCTAGTGTGAGAGGCTGCGTGGATGCCGGATCCATTTACAAAAAGCAGGGTGAGGTTGCAAAAAAACAGTAAAAGCATAAAAAAGGAGGGTGTTGCAAAACACGGTAATTCTACGGGATATGGTTTTTTACTTGCTATGAGTATGCCATATTTGGTGCGAAAAACCTGTTTTGCAATGAAGAAGGAAAGCGGCGATTTCTGCACAAAGAGCAGCCAGGATTTTGCAAAAAAGAAGGAAAGCGGCGATTTCTGCACAAAGAGCAGCCGAAATTTTTTTATGTATAGAGCGGGGCCGTTGCAAAATAGATGAGAAATCATCTATGGAGCAATGACTCCCTTTTTTATAGTTTTTTTTGTTGTGCCTGGGATATAATCTGAATAAACTGCATGCCAAAATCCAAAATGGGCGGACAGGAAGCCATCTGTTTGAAGTAAAAAGTGCATAGAAAAATCAGAAAACCGAGAGGTTTTATAAAGTACGGCAAAATCCGGCGTTTTACTATGAAAATAGAGAGGAGGCCGGATTTTTGTTTATAACGAGCGGAAGTGCCGCTCAATCATCCGCTATGGATGATTTTGCGACACTCCCTTTGCAGTTCATTATTTGGTGCCGAAAATACGGTCGCCTGCATCGCCCAGTCCGGGGCATATATAGGCATCATCATTGAGGCAGCGATCCAGATGTCCAATATAAATCTGGATATCAGGATGAGCCTTTCTCAGACGCTCCAGTCCTTCCGGAGCAGCAATGATAGCCATAAACTTGATATGCTTGCCGCCGTGCTGCTTGATAAAATCAACAGCCTCTACAGCAGAGCCGCCGGTAGCGAGCATGGGATCGGTGACAACGATAGTACGCTGGTCAATCGGGGTAGGAAGCTTGCAGTAGTACTCGTGAGGCTCATGAGTCACCTCGTCACGGTAAAGACCAATGTGTCCAACCTTGGCGCTGGGAACAAGGGCAAGGATTCCGTTTACCATACCAAGACCGGCGCGGAGAATCGGAACAATTGCCAGCTTCTTTCCGGCAATCATGGGAGTCATGCAGGTCTCCAGAGGGGTTTCTACTTCCTGATCCTCCAGGGGAAGATCGCGGAGGGCTTCATAGCCCATTAACATGGCAATTTCTTCTACAAGAGAGCGGAATTCGTTGGTACCGGTCCGCTTGTCACGAAGAATTGAAATTTTGTGCTGAATTAAAGGATGATCAAAAATTACTACATTTTCCATAAATAAAATGTCCTTTCGTTTTGTAGGTAACATCGCCTTCTTATCATTTTACCAGATGAAGAGATAAATAGCAAATCTTTCTTCCGGTTTCGGTTATTTATTCTCCGGAGTAAAAATGGCAATCACATAGTCTCCTGCCGCATGAGGAATGGGGATGGAAACATAAATATCGCCTTCATACTCATAGCTGAAGGATTCCGGGAAGCTGCCGTCATAGGGGAAGTCTGCCTTGCTGAACAGATTCGTATAGTAGGTCTTGTTCCGCCCTGCATTGATCTGAACCATGGAGGATTTCAGCTCCGGGGAACTGTTCTGGTAAACGCAGTCTGCAGAAAGTACATAATCTGCCAGAACTGCCGGATCTGTCAGATAGGGGAGATCCAGACTGGAGGCATTGCGGACATCAATGGTATTGGTATAAAATACATTGGAGGGATGGGCGCCTCCGGATACGGTGAGAGTGCCGGTATAGGTCAGAGTAATACGGCTTCTGTCTGCAGCCATTACCTTGCACTGGATATTCAGCGTGTCCTTTGCCTCGTCAATGTCATAGCCGTCGATAATGGAAAGCGCATTCTTTTTGATCAGGTCATTGATATCGGATGCATTGTCCAGGTTTTCTACAACCGGATACTGGATAGAAACCTTTCCGGAGGTGTAGGTGGTCAGGCTTGTCTTCACCTGGTTTTTCGTAACTGCTGATCCGGATCCATTTCCAGCTGCAGTGGTTCCGGAATTGGAGTTGACTGCATTGTCAATTCCCGGCTCTAAGGTGATTCCGGCAGAAGATTCGGTTTCCTTCGGAGAAGATGTGGGAGCCATGGTTTCTGCGGCAGTGGTATGGGTACTGGATAAATCAATCTTTTCATTTTTCTTGCTGCAGCCGGAAATCAGGCAGGCAGCAGTCAGGGCCATCAGGCAGGCGGCAGCAGGACGAAGCATTCTGCGGCTGCTGCGGTATCTTTTCCGGGATTCCGGGGTTTTTCTTTTTATCATAAACGGTCCTCCTTTGTGCTGTATGAAACAATCGTATTTGTACCTATTATAACGGATATTTACAGAAAAATCAGCAGAAAAAGTCTTACGGTAGTTTTAATTTTTCACAAATATCAGAGAAAGAAAACATTCTCCCGTGTCGTACATTATGAAATATCCGCTGGAGAAACCTGAATAAAAGAGCCTGAAAAATCCGAGTTGTCAAAATTTTTTAAATTGCTTGCAAAAATCTTTTATTTGTGTTACAATAAATTCGTTGCAAAAGTATGCCGGCGTGGCGGAATGGCAGACGCATCAGACTCAAAATCTGACGGGGGCGACCTCGTGCCGGTTCGAGTCCGGCTGCCGGCATTCCTTGGCAGGGGCAAAACCCAAAGCACCGTCAAGTTTTCTAGTAGATAGAAGGCTTGACGGTGCTTTTTTTGATTTCATGGGAAAGTGCTTTTTTATCATAGGAAATTTTTATTTAAATAAGGTACTGAGTTTTACGATTATCTGAAAAGGCTGATGGGATTGGAATGTGCTTCTTATAATGTTAATTATAGGCAGTTAAAATCCTGTCTGACGAACCTCCCGATAATTGTATTATTTTGCGCGGAAAATGTCAATACCCATGTCTGTGAAAATTTATTGCAAAAAATGTATAAAATCTGATACATTTTTTTTTGTACAAATACAAATTTCTTTTTTCAAACAAATGAGAATCTTATGCGGCCGTATTCTGGCCAATATCAACAATTATTTCATTCTCTTAATTCCTATAATTAACATTATAAGAAGATTTTAGGAAAGAAAGGAATATTTTTTATAAATATTAAAAAATGAACAAGGAAATCATCGATATTCACACCCATATTCTTCCGGAAGCAGACGATGGGGCCAGAGGAATAGGGGAATCCATACAGCTGATTGAACAGGCAGCGGCCCAGGGAATTACGGGCATGATTGCAACCCCCCATTTTTCTAGACATCAAAGCGTATCTTCACTAAAGACGAAACTATCAACCCTTCGGGAGGAATTAAATAAGAAGAATCCCGATTTTCAATTATATCTCGGACAGGAAAATTTTTATCATGAGGAATTAACGGAACGGCTGGATCAGGGAGAAGCTCTGACCATGGCGGAAAGCCGTTATGTTCTGGTGGAATTCAACCCGGCGGTAAGCTACGGACAGCTGATGCGGGGTGTCCGCAGGCTGACAGAAGCCGGTTACTGGCCGATTCTTGCCCATGCAGAGAGGTATCTCTGTTTAAGAGAGCACGGACTGGAGAAAATTTCCTCCCTGGGCTGTTGTCTGCAGATGAATTTTGAAAGTCTGCAGGGGCATTGGTATCAGCGGGGGGTTCGCTGGTGCCGCAAACAGGTGGAGGAAGGCAGAATCCAGTTTCTGGGAACGGATCTGCACCGGACGGATTTCCGGCCGCCTGTCATAACAGAAGCTGTAAAGTGGCTTATTCATCATATCAATCCGGAGGCACTGGAAGAAATGGTTCACAGAAATCCGGTCTGCATAATTAAAAATGAAAAAATACAGTAAGGAACGAACAACATGGAAAATGAAAAAAACTTGAGGGACAACGATGAGATGGAAATTGATCTTCTTCAGCTGTTTTACGCACTGAAAAAGAAGATCTGGTTCATCCTGGCAGCCATGATTATCGGCGGAGGACTGGCGGGGGCATGCAGCAAATTTCTGATTACGCCTCTGTATTCTTCCACCAGCATGATGTACATACTGTCCAAGGAAACCACATTAACATCGCTGGCAGATCTGCAGATAGGAAGCCAGCTGACAGAGGATTACAAGGTAATTGTAAACAGCCGGCCGGTGCTGGGAGAGGTGATTGATTCCCTGGCGCTTGATATGAGCTATGAACAGCTTCTGGCTAAGATTTCTATTGGAAATCCGACAGATACACGAATTCTGACTGTCACCGTGACTGATCCGGACCCTTACCGGGCAAAGGCAATCGTGGACTGTGTGGCAGAGACAGCTTCCGATTATATCGGAGAGATTATGGAAATGATTCCGCCGAAAATCATTGAAAACGGAACGGTTCCCACAATGAAAACAAGCCCCAGCAACGGAAAGAATGCAGTACTGGGAGCTTTGGCAGGTATGATTCTGGTTTGCGGAATCGTCGTAATCCAGGTGATTATGAACGATACCGTCCGCACAGAAGAGGATGTAGAGCGGTATCTGGGACTGACTGTTCTGGCATCTGTGCCTCTGCGGGAAGGTGAGGAACGGACAAAACCGGGACACCACGGCAATGGCGAAAATACCAAATCCAGAAAACGGAGGAAGAAAGCATGAGCAGAACAATGGTGACCTTAACCCGTGAGATGCAGGATGATTACGGTTATAACGAGGCAATCAAAACCCTGCGTACCAACATCCTTTTCTGCGGAAGCAAGGTAAGAGTAATTATGTTTACCAGCTCCGTTCCGGGAGAGGGAAAAAGCGATATCACTCTGGCTGCGGCCCAGTCTATGGCCCAGCTGGGAAAAAAAGTCCTGGTGATTGACGGAGACATCCGCCGTTCTGTACTGGTAACCCGGTATCAGCTGAAGGAAAAGGTGAACGGTCTGTCCCAGTATCTCTGCGGGCAGAAAAAACTGGAGGATGTGATTTACGATACCAGCGTAGAAAATCTGAGCATGATTTTTGCAGGCCCCTATTCTCCCAATCCGGCAGAGCTTCTGGAGGAAAAGCTGTTTACCAGTCTTCTGGAATATGCAAGAGGAGAATTTGACTACATTATGATCGATACGCCTCCTATGGCAAGTCTGATTGACGGAGCCATTGTGGCAAGACAGTGCGACGGAGCCGTTATGGTTATCGAAAGCGGGGCGATCAGCTATAAGGTAGAACAGAGAGTCAAGGCCCAGCTGGAGAAATCAGGATGCCGGATTCTGGGCGTAGTGCTGAACAAGGTGGATGTGACAGCTCAGGGCTATTATGGCGCTTATGGGAAATACGGCAAATACAAAAAATATGATGCGTATGCATCTTATGATCAGAAAAACCGGGATCAGGGATATCAGACAGGCGCCCGAAGCCACAGAAGCAGAAAGCAGGGGGCAGAGGAAAAAGAAAACGAGGCAGCAAATGTATGAGAGAAAACCGGGATGAACGCTACAGCGGATTTTCCGGCTGGCTGAGAAAAAACAGGACTGCCCTTAGAAACTGCGGAATCGCAGCGGCTGTCATTGGAACCGGACTGGCCGTCTGGTACGGAGCCGGAATGTATCAGCACAGGAAAGCAGAGGAAGCCATGATAGCAGCCCATCATGAAATGCTGCAGGAGACCGGGGCAGAAATGACGAAGGAAGCCGCAGACAGCGGAATGCAGACAGGGAAGGAAAAGCTGTTTGAGGGAAATACCGTTTCCTGGGATGGAAAAACATATAAAAGAAATACCTATGTAAAAGCAGTGCTCTGCATGGGTGTGGATCGGGATGGCCCTATGACAGAAACAACCCTTTCCGGAGACGGCGGACAGGCAGACGGAATTTTTCTTTTAGCAAACGACACCGCCCGGGGCAGCATGAAAATTCTTCTGATTCCCCGCGACACCATGACAGAAATTACGACAACAGATATTTCCCTGACAGATGAAAACGGCACAGAGCTGGGACAGAGCGTGGATCATCTGAGCCTTTCCTATGCCTATGGAGATGGACGGGAGAAAAGCTGTGAATACACAAAACAGGCAGTATCCCATCTTTTGATGGGGCTGGAAATAGATTCCTACATGGCGGCCGATCTGGAGATCATTGCATCCTTAAATGATGAGGTGGGAGGAGTTTCCGTAACGATTCCCACGATTGGAATGGAGAAGGCAGATCCGGAGTTTGTATTTGGCAAGACTGTCCGTCTGAAAGGCGAGCAGGCAGAACGGTTTGTCCGCTTTCGTGATATAGAGCGTGATAATTCCGCCATATCACGAATGGAACAGCAGAAGCTGTATATCAGCGGATTTTTCCAGGCAGTGAAAGAAAAAAGCAAAACAGAGAGCAGTATCACAGAGAAGCTGTTTGAAATGAGTCAGGACTACATGGTGACAGATATGGCAAAGGATGAGTATTTGAAGCTTGCCATCAATGCTCTGGAAGGAGAAGGGCTGACCTCATCCAGCTTTAAAATGGCTCCGGGAACAGGAACAGCCACAGAAACCTATGATGAGTATTATGTGGATCAGGAAGCCCTGGTTCCCATTCTTCTGGATTTGTTTTACCGGGAAGCATGACGCAATAACCGGTATCCTTCAGGATGGCCGTTTATTGAATATAGAAGGCAGAAACCGGAAAGACCGGGAAATGCCTAAACAGGAAAGGAGGAGAATCCCATGAAAAAGTGGAAAGCACTTACTGTATTTGGTCTGGTGTGCGCTCTGGCAGCTATGCCGGTGCTGACCTTTGGTGCAGGCTCTAAGGAGGAAAGCAGCGGCGGTTCCGGCGGCGGTTCATCCAGCAGCAGCGGAAGCGTAACAGCAGGCGGCGGTCCTTCTGCCAGTCAGAAGCCGACAGAAGTAACGGTAGATGCAAATGGTGTGCAGACAACCGGCGCTGGTACAGTAGTAAACAGCGAGGACGGAACCATTATCGCAGTTCCGTCTAACGGAACCAATGCAGCGGGAGAGCTTGTGACCAGCGATGCCAACGGCAATACCGTAATCAGCAATCCGGCAACCGGAAGCTCCGTTACCGTTGTGGTAGGAAAAACTGCTGATGGTAAAAACAGTACAGCAGGACTGAGCCAGCAGACCATTGACCAGTTCCAGGCAATTGATGCCAGCAAGTCTATGGCAGGCGTACTGCCTCAGTCTGAAGGCTATGCGGTACAGGCAAATATCAACCTGAACGTATACGATACAGCAACAGGAGCTGCAGTAGTCGGAGAGCAGGTCTTGACCATTAAGTGGACCGGACTGACTCAGGCAATGAACACAGGAAACATGATGGTAGGTTACTACGACAATGCAACCGGAAAGTACATTCTGGTACCGATTGTAGCAATTGATTACGCAACCCAGACCATTAACATTCGTGTTAACGGTTCCGGTACAGCAAGAATTCTGACCCGGTAATCGAACCTTGATAAAAGGACAGATTTCAGGAGCGTAAGAAGAAAAACGCCGAAACTCCGGCTGCAGAAATGCGGCCGGGGAACCGGTTCTTGAACATGAGAAAGTATATCAAAATTTGAATCTTTGCATGGCTGAACTGTTATCGCAAATAAAAAAAGCAAAAAATATTTAACTTGGAATATAACCGGCTGAGTCTGAAAGGGAACAGGCTGCAGCGGGATTTTATAAAAACGGGAACACATCGGGAATACAAAAATGGATTCAGGTACAGGGGAGGAAAAGAGAAGATGTACAGAAAAGCACAGGGATGGGAGAAGCATGTGGATTTTATCATACTGGATATGATTTGTCTGCAAATCGCTTATGTGATGGCCTATGCACTGGCCGGATACGGCGGAAATCTTTATTCTGTTCAGATTTACAGAAATATAGCCATATTTCTGGAGCTGGCAGATCTGGTAACGATTTTCATGTTTGATACCTTAAAAAATGTTCTGAAGCGAGGCGCATATCAGAATATGAAAATCACGGTACAGCACAGTGGGATTGTAGGAGCCCTGACGATTCTGTATTTATTTTTGCTTCAGCAAGGGGAGGAATTTTCCAGATTTACTCTGGTGATGACTTTCATTCTCTACATCATTCTCACCTATCTGGTACGGGAACTGTGGAAGCGGCTGCTTCGAAAACAGATGGAAACAGGAACAGCAGGTTCTCTTTTAATTGCAACAACAAATGATATTGCAGAAGAAGTGATTCAGAATATGAAGGATCACAACTATGGAAGACACCGGATTGCAGGAGCAGTCATCCTGGATCAGGATAGAACAGGAGAAATTATCGCAGAAATTCCAGTAGTAGCCAGCGAAGAAACGGCGCCGGAATATGTGTGTCAGGAATGGATCGACGAGGTGCTGATTGTAGCCTCAAAATCAGTTTCCTATCCGGCTGAGATGATTGACCGCCTGTCAGAAACGGGAGTCATCGTACATATGAATCTGGCGCAGGTTTCCAACAAAACAGGAAAGCGTCAGTTTGTCGAGCGGGTGGGAAACTATACCGTACTGACTACCAGTATTAACTATGCCACGGATCGTCAGCTGGTGATGAAGCGGATGATGGATATCGCAGGAGGTCTGGTAGGCTGTCTGCTGACAGGAATCATTTTCCTGTTTATTGCACCTGTGATTTATATCAGTTCCCCGGGACCCATCTTCTTTTCACAGGAGCGGGTGGGAAAAAACGGACGCCGGTTTAAAATGTACAAATTCCGAAGTATGTATATGGATGCAGAAAAGCGGAAGGCAGAGCTGATGAAGGAAAACAAAATGGGAGACGGAAAGATGTTCAAGCTGGACTTCGATCACCGTGTCATCGGCAATAAAATCCTTCCGGATGGAACGAAAAAAACAGGAGTCGGAGATTTTATCCGGAAAACAAGTCTGGACGAATTCCCCCAGTTTTTCAATGTGCTGAAGGGAGATATGAGTATCGTAGGAACCAGGCCTCCGCTGATTGGAGAGGTCAGCCTGTATGAGCTTCACCATCGGGCGCGCCTTGCCATCAAGCCGGGTATCACAGGAATGTGGCAGGTTAGCGGTCGAAGCGACATCACGGATTTTGAGGAAGTGGTGCGGTTAGACCGGGAGTATATCGAAAACTGGAGTTTTGGTCTGGATGTGAAGATTCTGGTGAAGACGGTGCTGGCGGTGTTTATGAGAGATGGGGCTGCGTAGAGTGCAGGATATCCTTGTAGATTTTATAAGACAGAGAATGATAAAAAACGGAGACAGTATGAAAACGAAGCTTGCAGTTTCTATGTTTGGTCAGAAAAGACTAAGCAGAGAAGGCGGAATTGAAATAGTAGTAAAGGAGCTTTGCACCAGACTGGTGCAGGACGGATATCCGGTGACCTGCTATAACAGGTCAGGACATCATGTCAGCGGTGCGGAATATGATCAGAAAACAGAATATGAAGGAATCTGCCAGAAAAAGGTTCCGACGATTGAAGGAAAAGGACTGGCAGCAGTGAGTTCCTCTTTCTTTGCTGCGTTTTTCAGCGCAATAGGACATTATGATGTAGTGCATATTCATGCAGAGGGACCGGCATTTTTTGCATGGCTGCCGAAATTGTTTCGGAAGCGGGTTGTGGTTACGATTCATGGAATTGACTGGCAGCGTGAAAAATGGAAATCCGGATTTGGATCGAAATTTATCCGGCAGGGTGAGAAGAATGCTGTGAAATATGCAGATGAAATCATTGTTTTAAGTAAAGGTGTGCAAACGTATTTTAAGGACACCTATGGGAGAGAAACAAGATTTATCCCTAATGGTGTAAATCGACCGGAATTACGGGCAGCAAGACAGATTGCAGCAAAATTTGGACTTGAAAAAGATTCCTATATTCTGTTTCTTGGCAGATTGGTGCCAGAAAAAGGAATCCGCTATCTGGTGGAGGCATTTAAGCAGGTAAAAACAGATAAAAAGCTGGTGATTGCCGGTGGTTCCAGTGACACAGAGTCTTTTATGGAAGAATTAAAAGAATTGGCGAAATCAGATGAAAGAATCCTCTTTACCGGTTTTGTCCAGGGTGAAATCTTAGATGAGCTGTACAGCAATGCTTACCTATATACACTTCCATCGGATCTGGAAGGAATGCCTTTGAGTCTTTTAGAGGCAATGAGTTATGGAAATGGCTGCCTGGTTTCCAATATACCAGAGTGTACAGAGGTGGTGGAAGATAAAGCCCTGATTTTTAAAAAGTCCGATGTCAATGACCTGAGAAAGAAGCTGCAGGAGGCCTGTGACGAGCCGGAAAAAGTGAAGGCGTTAAAAGAAGAGGCGGCGGATTTTATCTGCAGGAAATATAACTGGGATGAGGTAGTGAAGGAAACACTGGAGTTATATGAGGGAGAGAAGTAAATGAAGATTTTGATGATAAATAATCTCCTCTAACCGAACGCAGGTAGTGAGATGTACATAGTGAAAACGCCTGGAAAATAGCGTATTTACGGCACTTTTTGAAATATGGGTAGAGTTGCGAAAGCAGTTTTTATCTCGCTACCTAGGTTCGGCAACAGCAGATGAAATTATCATAAGGACTTTCAGTATCACTACCTGCGTTTGTATGGAGCACTCTGGTTTATGAATAACACATTGGAAGTGCTTCATCTGAACAGAGGTAGTGAAATAGAACATAAAATAAGGAGAAATACAACGTGAGGACGCTGATTTTGAATAAATTTCTGCACCGAAACGGCGGCAGCGAGACGTATATATTCAAATTGGGTGAGGCACTGGAGCAGCACGGACACGAAGTTCAGTACTTCGGTATGGAGCACGAAGGTCGCTGCGTGGGCAACCGGGTCAATGCTTACACAAGTGACATGGACTTCCACGGCGGCAGCAAACTGAGCAAGCTGACCTACCCGATCAAGACCATCTACAGCAAGGAAGCACGGGTGCAGCTGAGAAAAGTTCTGGACGACTTCAAGCCGGATGTCTGTCACCTGAACAACTTCAACTACCAGCTGACACCTTCCATCATTCTGGAAATCGTGAAGTGGCGCAAGGAGAACGGAAGAGATTGTAAGATCATCTTCACGGCACATGACTACCAGTTGGTCTGCCCGAACCACATGCTGAACAATCCGAATACGCACCAGAACTGTGAGAAGTGCCTCGGTGGTCATTTCGTGAACTGCATGAAAGGCAAGTGTATTCACGGTTCCACGGCGAAGTCAGCCATCGGCATGATGGAAGCCGAATTCTGGAAGTGGAAGGGTACCTACAAGTACATTGACACCATGATCTGCTGCTCGGAGTTCATGAAGAGCAAAATGGACAGCAATCCGCTGTTTGCGACGAAGACTGTGGCAATGCACAACTTCATCGATAAGGAGGAGTGGAAGGAAACGGAAAAGAAGGACTACGTCCTTTACTTCGGCCGCTTCTCGGAGGAGAAGGGTATCGGCACGCTCATCAAGGTCTGTAAAGAACTGCCGGATGTGCAGTTCATCTTCGCCGGTACTGGCCCGCTGGAAGAGACAGTAAATGGTATTAAGAACATCAAGAACGTTGGCTTCCAGAAAGGCGAGGCACTGGAGAAGCTGATCCGTGAGGCACGGTTCTCCATTTACCCGTCTGAGTGGTATGAGAACTGCCCGTTCTCCGTAATGGAATCCCAGATGTACGGCACGCCGGTGCTGGGAGCTGAGATAGGTGGCATCCCGGAACTGATTCAGGTTGGTAAGACCGGCGAGTTGTTTGAGAGCGGTAATGCCGAAGATCTGAAGAAGAAGATCGAGAAGCTCTGGGGTGATAAGAAGCTGTGTGCGGAGTACAGTGCGAACTGTAAGGACATCAGCTTTGATACCATTGATGAGTATTACGAGAAAATTATGAAGGTGTATCAGTAAGACTGATATGTGAGGAGAGAATTTGTGGCTACAAAAGCGGATCGATATGAGGGAATAGATGGATTGAAGGCGTATGCCATTATTGGCATTGCGTTGATGCATGTCCTCGCAAATGGGGAATATGGGATAGGAGGATTTGTGTTTGAACGGCTAATACCATCTTTCACAAACCTCGTTTTCCTTTTTATGATGGTCAGCGGTTTTGGTATGTGCTGCGGTTATTACCAGAAAATTATTGACCGGAAGATTAGCGTAGAGGATTTCTACAAGAAACGATACATCAAGATTTGGCCGTACTTTGCACTGCTTTGTGCGTTAGACTTTGTGATTTCACCGAGCAAGGAATCCTTGTTTGAGGTTTTCGCAAACTTGACGTTATGTCAGGGACTTCTGCCAAATGCCAAGATTTCGGTCATTGGTGTGAGCTGGACACTGGCAGTCATCTTTGTGTTCTACATGCTGTTCCCGTTCTTCTGCTTCCTGATTGGAAACAAGAAGAGAGCATGGGGAGTAGCGGTTGCGGCTCTGGTGTTTAACTGGGTGTGTAGCAGTTATTTCTTTGATGCAAATCATGTAATAAAGTTTAGTGCAAGGACTAGCGTTGTATATGACGCTATTTATTTCATCGTAGGTGGCTTGATCTTCCTCTATCGGAAAGAGCTGGCCGAGTTCACATCGAAGCACAAGGTTATCGCTGGAGCGATTTTGTTGATTGCCACAGTTGCTTATTTTGCAGTAGGTGGCAATACGCTCACAATGCTGTTCTTCTGTGTGGCAGCACTGGTCTATACGCTCGGATGCAAGCGGCGGGGGGGGGTATTGGTCAATCCAGTTGCCAAGTTCCTCGGTGGTATCAGCTTCGAGATTTACCTGTGCCACATGGTAATTTATCGTGTGCTTGAGAAGCTACACCTTGTTCATCTATTTAAAAATGGTCTGCTGGCATATATTTTCACAGCTGTTGCAGTCATCTGCGGCTCGGTTGTGTTCTCGGTATGTGCCAAGTGGTTCTTAAATAAAGTCGAAACATTCTTAAAAGAGAGAGTTAGGAGAGTTAATCATGTCTGAAGAAAAGAAGTTAAATGGTACGGTCATCGTCACTTATCGTTGCAATGCTCGTTGCTCTATGTGCAACCGTTATAAGGCACCTTCCAAGCCGGAAGAGGAAATCAGCATCGAGACCATCAAAAAGCTACCGAAGATGTACTTCACAAACATCACCGGCGGTGAGCCGTTCATCCGTACCGACCTGAAGGATATTGTGCGTGAACTGTACAAGAAGTCTGACCGTATCGTTATTTCGACCAACGGTTTCTTCACTGACCGTATCGTTGACCTGTGCAAAGAGTTTCCTCAGATCGGTATTCGTATCTCTATTGAGGGCTTGGAACAGACCAACAACGAGATTCGTGGTCTGCAGAATGGCTACCAGCGTGGTTACGGCACACTGAAAAAGCTGCGTGAGATGGGCATGAAGGATGTCGGCTTCGGTATGACTGTTCAGGACAAGAACGCTCCTGACCTGGTGCCTCTGTACAAAATCTCCGATGAGATGGGCATGGAGTTTGCTACGGCTTCTCTGCATAACAGCTTCTACTTTGTTGAAGCAAAGAACATCATCCACGACCGTCCGATGGTCGCAAAGAACTTTGAGAATCTGGTCAATGAACTGCTCCGTAGCAATAGCCCGAAGAAGTGGTTCCGTGCTTACTTCAACCACGGCCTGATCAACTACATCTACGGCCAGAAGCGTCTGCTGCCTTGCGATATGAGTTTTGATACCTTCTTCATCGACCCGTATGGCGATGTTATGCCTTGCAATGGCACCAAGGATAAAGAGGTCATGGGCAACCTGAACAACCAGACTTGGGATGAGCTGTGGAACAGCCCGGAGGCCGAGAAGGTCCGTGCAAAAGTTCGTTGCTGCGATCGTGACTGCTGGATGATCGGTTCTGTTTCTCCGGCAATGCACAAGTACATCTGGAAGCCCGCTACTTGGGTTCTGGTTCACAAGTTCAAGGCTCTCTTCACCAAGCATCCGTACAGCATGTATGAACTGAAGATTTGCCGTGACTATCGTGATGGCAAAGTTACTAAAGAGGATTTGGATAAGTGCAGCACCTGCGATATGAACTGCGTGATCAACAACGGTCTGAGTGAAGCTTCTAAGGAGCAGCTGAAGCATAAGACCGGCGAGGAAATCGTGGATGCTGATATTGCACAGCAGATGGAGACGAAGTAATGAGTGAAAAGACAGCGGTAAAAACAAGAGAAAAATGGGTCGATGATGTAAAAGTTATTGCCTGTATATTGGTTGTACTGGGACATTTCTTCCAAAGTATGACGAAGGCGAATATTTTGCCTGAAAATGATTTGTATGGGTGGTTCAACACAACAATTTACTACTTCCATGTGCCGCTGTTCTTTATTTGTAGCGGATATCTATATCAGAAGTACAGCAGGGTAAATAGTGTGAGTAGTTGGTGCAAGAATGTGGCGAAAAAGGCATTGGCACTCGGCGTACCCTATGCCACTTTTACAACTGCTACATGGGTGCTGAAAAAGTTATTCTCAAGCAGTGTTAACGATCAGATTGGCGGTTTTTGGGATACACTGTTTCTCCATCCGACCGCTCCGTACTGGTATTTGTACGCATTGTTCTTCATCTTTCTTGTTTCGCCGACTTTTAACAGTGTGAAAGCAGCTGCAGTTGGATTGGTAGTTGCACTGGCTGCAAAAAGTCTAATTTTGACGGGGGGGGGGTACAGCGTTTACGCAGTATCGACAGTTCTCTCAAACGAAATCTGGTTTGTACTCGGCATGAGCATTTGTGCATTTAACGTGCAATTGAAGGGCAGAAAAGTACAAGGAATGATATGCGGAGTGCTGTTTATAATTCTGAGCATTATGGTATATACGGCGGAAATCAGCAGTAGTGCAGTCTTTTTCGTAATGGGATTATTGGCTTGTGTGGCTGTTATCATTATGGTGGCGGGTTTTGAGAAAAAGTTCGGTAGAGGCATGGAATTCATTGCAAAGTACACAATGCCGATTTTTCTGATGCATACATTATTTGCAGCACCGCTGCGATCTGTTTTGATGAAAGTTGGTATTGAAAATGCTGTGGTTCATGTGGTACTAGGACTTGGAATTAGCTTTGCAGGTCCGATTACCGCAGCTTGGATTATGAAAAAAACGAAGTGGCTGGAGTTTTTCTTATATCCAGTCGATTATATAAAAAGGAATAAGTAGATGAAAAGTGTTTTATATATTTCTAATGTTGAAGTACCATACAGAAACGAATTCTTTAATCAGTTGGCTCAAAAATATAATTTGACTGTTTTATATGAAAAAAATAAATCTGTCGAAAGAAATGAAAAATGGGCCAAGAGTATAGAAAAGAAATATAAGGTTGAGTATCTTAATGGTATTCATATAGGAGGAGATAATTATTTTAGCTTTAAGATATTTAAGTATCTTGTAGGTAAATATGATGTGATTATAATTGGATGCTATAACAGTCTTGTGCAGTCAATGGCAATATTGTTTATGCGTATTATGCGGAAAAAATTTATCATTAATCTAGATGGTGAGATTTATTTGAGAGGAAATGCATTTAAGACGATGCTCAAAAAAATCTTTTTAAAAGGTGCAACACAATATCTTGTTGCTGGAAATTCAGCAAAAAAAACACTTGGACAGATAGTTGATATAAGAAAAGTTACAGCATATCCATTTTCTTCACTGACAAAAAATGAACTTAATACAAATCTCAAGCTAAGTAAAGTGGGAAGAAATGGAATTCTTGTTGTTGGTCAATATTATGACTATAAAGGACTAGATATTGCAGTAAATGTTGCAAAAAAAATGACAGATATTGAATGGATTTTTGTTGGAATGGGAAAGCAAACAGAATTGTTTTGCAGGGAACAACAAATAAAAAAATACGAAAATATTAAAGTGATTCCATTTTTACAGAAACGAGATTTATACAATGAATATAGAAAAAGTAGGATTTTGGTGCTCCCATCTAGACAAGAATGCTGGGGATTGGTTGTTAATGAAGCGGCATCTGTTGGAACACCAATCGTAGCAACATGGGGGAGTGGTGCTGCAGTTGAGTTTTTGGAGGAATCACCGTATAAGTGTTTTTTGGCAGATGCTGATAATGTTGAAGACTTAGAGAAAAAAATCAGAAGTTGTTTAGCTAATGATTCCAGTGATTATGAAAGATATCTTATGGATAAATCAAAATATTATACAATTGAAAATTGCGTAAGTCAATATTCAAAAGTTATTGATGAGTGTTGACATAAAAGAGGATGAAAAGAAAATGGCAAAGAACGTTTTGATAATTACAGATATAGCACCAGGAGATAAAAGCGGATGTGGGACGAATGGTAATATGCATTGCCGCATGATTTGTTCAATAGAAGAATTGAATGTATATTCGATGTATATAACAAATAGTGCAGTTCAACAGGACAAACATAGTATCAAAGTTTACGAATCATCAAAAGCTGAAAAATTGACTTCAGTTCTTTCAGGATACCCTCCATATCTAAATAGACGAGTTAGAAAGAGCGTTTTTAGAATTATTTTGGAAAAAAAGATATCAATTGTATATCTTGATAATTCAGTAAGTGGAAAATTGATAGAAGATATAAAAAGGCAATATCCGGAGATAAAAATAATTGCTTTCTTTCATGATATCGAAGCTATAAAAATGAAAGAAGAAAAGAATTCATCGTTTATTAGAAAATTGATTTTACCAGTGTTCTATAAAAATGAACGTTTCACTGCGTCTTATTCAGATAAAACAATTGTCCTTAACGAACGCGATAAAAATCAATATGAGAAAGAGTATAAAAAAGTCCCAGATGCAATTGTCCCTATTAGCATCCCGGAAGTTGCAAATCTTCCGTTTGATGTAAAGCATAGTGAAAATGAAAAGCTGAGTATTCTTTTTGTAGGTGTTGAGTACGGCCCTAATCTTAGCGGAGTGAGATGGTTTTTAAATAACGTATTGCCGTGTATCACGTGTGATTTTGAATTTAATATCGTCGGATATAATATGGAAAAGTATCGGACAGAATTTGAGGAATATTCAGATAAAGTACATGTTATCGGAACGGTAGAGTCGCTTAGAGAGTGGTATACCGATGCCAGCTTGATTGTCGCACCAATTTTCGAAGGCGGTGGAATGAAAGTCAAAACAGCAGAGGCATTATCTTACGGAAAGCATTTTGTTGGATGTTCAGAAAGTCTTGAAGGTTATTGGGAAGGGATGCCAAAAGTTTTTTGGAATAAAAAAATATTTAAATGTGATGATGCAAAGGACTTTGCTAAGGCGGTTAATCGCTTGGCGAATGAAGAGTTTTATATAAATGATAGAGAAATAAAGGATTGGGCAGATTTAAATTATTCGTATCAGGTCAATTTAAAGAAGTATCGAGCTATATTTGAATCCATTTAATAGGTATGGTATAGACCAAAGGTACAGGAGGAAAAATAGATGATTATTACGAAAACACCGTTCCGTATGTCTTTTTTTGGTGGTGGAACAGATATGGAAAACTTTTTCAGAGAAAATGGTGGGGCGGTTTTATCTACTACTTTTGACAAATACTGCTACGTAAATGTGCGTCATTTGCCACGATTTTTCGATTATTCTACTGAACTTGCATATTCTAAGACGGAACGTGTGACGAACATTGAAGAAATACAACATCCAGCTATCCGTAACGCAATGAAAATGTTAGACATGCATGAGATTCGTCTTACATATGAGGCAGACCTTCCGGCACGTTCTGGCTTAGGAACATCAAGTTCTTTTGCAGTTGGAATGCTGAATGCCTTCTATGCTTTAAAGGGCAAGTATGCTGACAAGAAGAAACTGGCAGACGAAGCGATTTATCTTGAGCGGAATCTTTGCCAGGAAGCTGGTGGATGGCAAGATCAAATTGCTGCTTCTTTTGGTGGATTCAACCGTATCAACTTTAATGCGGATGGATATGAAGTCTTGCCGGTTATCATTTCACCGGAAAGAAAAAAGCAGTTTAATCAGAATTTAATGATGTTCTTCACTGGTTTTACACGCTTTTCCTCAGATGTACAGAAAGCAAATGCAGCAGGTAAGCAGGATAAGACAGCGCAACTGAAAGAAATGCTGACATTGGTCGATGATGCAGAGCGTGTTCTGACAGACAAGAATGCAGATCTTGATGATTTTGGCAGAATGTTAGATCATACATGGAAACTTAAACGCCAGACTGGTTCAGCAGTGTCCACAAATAGTATTGATGAACTCTATAATAAGGGCATGGCTGCTGGTGCATTAGGTGGAAAGTTACTGGGTGCCGGTGGTGGTGGATTCTTGGTATTCTATGTACAGCCAGAACGGCAGGATTCGGTGCGTTGGGCAATGCGTGATTTGATGCATATTCCGTTTGCATTTGAAGATGGTGGTACAAGGGTGATTCATTATACACCGGAAACTTATGAACCAAGAAAATAATGAAAAAGGAAAACGGATATGAATATATTACAAATATCTATCCAGGCTCCAGGATATAATTCAGGGGGAACTCTGGGAATTTTACAGTTTTCGTACGCGTTAACTAGAAATAATAAAGTTACATACATTGGACCCAAAATAGAAAGTGAAGACATAGAGACTTGGTTTGAAAAGACAATATATATGTCCAGAAAGTTAACACCTGTTGAAAAGCTTCAGTCGTTAATGCATATGGAATTTGACAAGTACTATATTTTGTGGAATAAAATTGATATCAATTTTAATGATTATGATGTAATCTATATTGATTTTACAAGATGGCAATATGTCGTAAAGAGTATTAAAAAATCTGGATATAAAGGAAAAATCATCGTTCGTGCTCACAACGTTGAAAAGGATTATTTGCGTGTTGAATATAAATCACAAAGAACAATATCGAGCTATATAAAATCTATTCTTGCGGGACATAGAGAAAAATATATGGTTAATATGGCTGATTTGATTCTGGCAATTACTCCAGAAGATAAGAAGAGACTAATTGATCTTTATAAAGTTGAAGAGCAAAAAATAGTGGTGTGTCCAGTAGGAGTAAATAGTTCAAAGTGCCGGCAGAAGAAATCTGTTGAAAAAGAACAAAAGTTAAATTGTCTGATTACCGGATCACTGTGGTTTGGACCTAATGCTACGGGGGCACTATGGGTATTAAAAGAGGTTATGCCGAAGGTTTCGGATATCTGCGAATTAACGATTGCTGGGGCTAAACCAAATGATGAAATTACGAATGCCTGTAGAGAGACAAATACACTGCTTGTGGCATCACCGGAAAGTATGAAGCCATATTTTGAGGCGGCCGACATGGTACTTGTGCCAATTTTTGATGGTGGTGGAATGAAGGTGAAAGTTGCAGAAGCAATGTCCTACAATCTGCCCGTTGTAACAACATCGCATGGAAAAATAGGATATAAAATTATAGATTGTGAAACAGGGTTTATCGCGGATAATCCAAGCGACTTTGCTGAAAAAATTCGGGAGTACTGGGCAATGACTCCGGAAAAGAAGGATAAGTTTTTGGATAAAGAGTGGAATTTATATAGAAAAAATTATTCACTCGAAGCTATATGTGCTATGACCCAAAAATTATTAGAAAATCAAGGTGATTAAAATGTACAGAAATAAAGAAATTGATGTATTGATAGAGCGATACCCTCAACTGTCTTGTATTGCTGATGACTTATATTCTTCCTATAAATTAATCGAAGATAGCTATAAGAAGGGCGGAAAATTATTGATAGCGGGTAATGGAGGCTCTGCAGCTGATGCAGAACATATTGTTGGAGAATTGATGAAAGGGTTTAAACTTCCAAGAAAAGTTGAGGACACATTTGCTGCAAGTCTATGCCAAATAAACGAGGAACTTGGTAGTGTTCTCGCTCAAAATCTACAAGGTGCTCTTCCGGCAATCGCTTTAGATGGACATCCAGCATTATCTACGGCGTATATGAATGATTGTGAACCTTTACTGTGCTTCGCACAGCAAGTCAACGGTTACGGAAAAGAAAGTGATGTTTTCTTAGGAATCTCTACAAGTGGAAATAGTAAAAACGTTTTGTATGCAGCAGTAACTGCACGTGCAAAAGGAATGAAAGTCATTGGTCTGACTGGTGCAAAAGATAGCAAGTTGGAACAGATGAGTGATGTGTGCATTAAAGTTCCACAGACTGAAACGTATATGATTCAGGAACTGCATTTACCAGTATATCATTGCCTTTGCTTAATGTTGGAAAATGAGTTCTTTGGCTTACATGAGAAAGATAAAAATAGGATATGAAGATAAAGTATAGTTCTATTATTAAATTCAATATCACACTGCTGTTGCTTATGCAATTGAGTTACACTAAATTGCTGGGAAACCTAATTCCAATTTTTTCAACCAGTTATATTTCTAATCCGCTTATGATTTTCTATTTGAGTATGGGGATTGTTACTATTCTTCTGTCTGAGTTTTACTCATATTTAAATGGAAGAATGCTTTTTCTTGAGATGTTGATAATGGCAACAGTTATTATTGTAGCCTTATACAATACATCGGAAAAATATAGTACCACTGATTTTATATATGTGATTGCATTTGGACTTAATTACATGTATTTTTTTCTTGCAATTCCTATATATCGGATGCTGAGGAATGATGACACATATTTTGAAAAAATGTTAAAAACCATGGCTATCTTATGTGCTGGGTCATTTATTATCAGAGCCGTAATTTCGTTAATTTATGTGCATACTGGTACAGATATTTTGCCGGCTATCGCTTTGGAAGGGGCATCTATTGGGTGGATTCGAAATGGTATCCTACGAATAAATCCTCCATGCGTAGGAATAATATATCTTCCGATTGTTTTTTATTTATATATTGAAGCAAAAAAAATCCGACAAAGAATGCTGTATATCGGAATGATGGTGCTTGGACTATGGTATATGACGTATATAACACAAGCAAGATCAATGATGATATATCAGGTATGTATATTGATCTTCTTATTGATGCTAAAGAACAAGCCCAATAGCAAAAAGGGAATTGTAGCAACAATAGTTATAATTTGTTGCAGTGTGGCATTAATTAATTCGCCAGCTGCAGAAAAACTATTTAACAGCTTTTCTGAAAAAAACGCTGCGATGGGAGGATCGACTACTGCGCGGTTCAATGCAATTGCGTATTTTGGAATGAAATTTCTAAAAAATCCTTTTACAGGCATTGGTTTTCTATTAGGAACAGATACGAGAGTGCCAATAGGCGGAGACATATCAGATATTGGGCTGCTGAGAAGCATTTATATGTTGGGCCTGGGAATGGCAGTGTTATATATAGTGCTGTTTTGTAGAGGAATTTATGTATCATATAAAATCAGAAAATATGATAGCAATCTTTCGATCCTTGTGGTAGGAATGACTTTTTTAATAATGCTAACAGATATAAATATTGACTGCTTTTGGGATATTTTTGCTTTTGCAATGCCTTTTTATGTGGCAATTGTTGAGTATGCAATGTATCGAACAAAAGTGGATTCAATGTATGAGGATGAATAAATGAATGTAAAAACCGTGATTAATAAGATGTTGAGAAAAAGCATTTCGATACCATATTGTTTGATAAAAAGAGCCAAAAGAGATAGTGTGGACTTTTTTATGACTGAAGCATGCAATATTGCGGAAAATAGTCAGTATCAGATAGCATATCGAAAAATACCTAAAAAGTATGACGAAATACCTATGCTCAATTATCAGACAAATATATCGTATGCGATTGTCATGCAAGGACCTATAAGAACTGAGGAAAATTTCACATTAACAACTGTCAATTATTATAAGAGGACATTTCCGCAAGCGCACATTATTGTATCGACATGGGATGATGAGTCAAAAGATATTATAGAGCAGATTGAAAAAGCAGGGGCTTATGTCGTTTTGAATTCAAAACCAACAAGCACAGGAACATTGATGGTAAATTATCAACTTGTGAATTCGTTGGGAGGAATTAAAAAGGCCGCAGAATTAGGAGCTGAGTACATAGCAAAAACAAGAACAGATCAAAGAATTTGCCGACTGCATTTTTTGGATTATTGTAAGGCTCTGCTTCAAAATTTTCCGAATCAGTCGAATGGATCACAGGAAAACGATAGAATAGTTACATTATCAATGACTTATGGAAATTTATTCTATCCATATTTGATTAGCGATTTCTTCTATTTTGGAAAAACATCTGATATGTTAAAGCTTTTCTCTATACCCTTAGATACTAGAGAACGTTACATTAAGATAAAGAAAAATGCGACAAGGCGAGAGTTCTCCAGATTGATGATTGCGCCAGAAGTCTATATAATGAAGAATTATTTTCTAGTATTGGGATATGCGGGCGATGACACAATTAAAGATTACTGGACAGGAGTAAAAAATAATCTTGTTTGTATCAGTATGAAGGACTTGGACATTGTGTGGCCAAAGTATGAAGATCGCTATAGAATGCACCATTATTATGGGAATTACTTCGAGGATGATTCAAGAGAGAAGTTGAAAACGGAGAATTTTGATTTTGAAAACTGGATTAATCTTTATTCTGGAATTTTGCAATATAGACCAGAGTATGAGAAGTATGCAGATGTCATATTTAAATAGAATTGAGAGGAGTATGGCTATATGGAAGAGAACTTCAGGGTGATAATCCCTAGTGCAAAGCTTGTGCCGGAAGAATTGCAAAAATTAGGAAAGCTACCTGCTATTATTTACCCAATTAATCAGAAAATAGCATTTGATTATATTTATGACCAGTATAAAAATTTGCACACGAAAGTAGACATTATTTCTTATGAAAATGCAGATAAAGTTGAAAGACGATTGAGAAAAGTAATTGGAAACGAGATTAAAGTTAGAAAGCTGCCTGAACTTCATGATCTTGGGTACACGATTCTTTATGCTATTGAAAATATAGATGAACCTGTTGTAATTAATTTTGCTGATACCATTGTTATGGATTCAATCGCCGATATTAGCGGAGATGCATTTTTCTATCAAGAAGATTATATGTCGGAGACTTGGACATACTTTGATGAAGAAAATGGAATAATAACACATATATATGACAAGGAAGCTATAAACGAGGAAATAAAGAAGAAATTATTTGTTGGCGTCTTTAAAATTATTAATACACATGATTTTAGCGAATGCTTGAGAAATGCAGTTCAACAAAAGAATAAAAAAATGAACTCTTTTTATCATGCACTAGAGCTTTATAGCAAGAAGCATCCAATGCAAGCAGTGTTGACGAACAATTGGTTTGACATTGGACATGAGGATAAGTACTATAATTCAAAGCTTGAAGTGCGTGCTAGAGAATTTAATCATATTACAATTGATAAAAATCGTGGAATACTGAAAAAGACAAGCGATGATAAGGATAAATTTATCGGTGAAATTAAATGGTATTTAAAGTTGCCGGCAGATGTTGAGTATGTCAGGCCTAGAATTTTTAATTATTCGACATCTTATGTTAACCCATATGTTTCTATGGAATATTATGCATATCATACCGTCCACGAGTTGTTCCTCTATGGTGATTTGACATTACAGCAATGGATAGACATCTTTAATCGAATTCGCTTTGTGTGTGATGATTTTAAACGCTATACAGTGCAAGATGCCAATATTCGTCCGGCCTTGGAAGAAATGTATCTGACAAAAACTCTGCAGCGTTTTGAAAAAATGAAAAAAGATGAGCGTTTTATAACGTTTTTTGAGTCACCGATCGTAGTGAATGGGGAACGATACCTTCCTTTGAATGAAATTATTATAACATTGGAAAAGGTAATACCGGAGATGCTGTATGATGTAGATACGTTCAATATCATTCATGGAGATTTGTGTTTTGCTAATATTATGGTGGATTCAAACTTTTCGTTTATTAAGGTAATTGACCCGCGCGGAAAGTTTGGTACCTATGATATTTATGGCGATTTCCGATACGAACTTGCAAAACTGTTTCATAGTGTGGATGGAAAATACGATTTTATTATAAAAGACCTTTTCGATCTTGACTATAATTCGGATACGGCTTGTATTAATTATCGAATTCAAAATCGTAAGAGAGATTTCAATCTATATAAAGTCTTCTTAGATACGTTTTCTGCTGAAGTCGGTGGCGATTTGAAAAAGATTGAACTGATAGAAGCTCTTCTTTTCTTGAGCATGATTCCGTTACATGGTGAAAGCATTAGACATCAGATGGCAATGCTTGGAACAGGATTAGAAATATTGAATCGTGTGATTGATATAAAGGAGTCCGTATGAAGGTGGAAAGAGAAAGGTCTTTAAATTATGATCTCTTAAGAGTATTAGCAATGTTGATGATAGTTTGTTTTCATTATTGCATACATGGAAATGGCGAACAAATTTTTTCAACATCATTTTCGATTCAACAAGTTATCTCATATACATTTGGATCTTGGGGCTTAGTAGGAGTGACTTGCTTTTTTATGATTTCTGCTTGGTTTATGCAGAATCGAGAAACCATCTCAATATCAAAATGGCTGAATTTATATGTGAAGGTTGTTATTGTTTTCTTGATGTGCTTATTGATAGCTAGGAGCTTGGGAGAAAATATTTCAGCTAGAACATTGCTAGAAGCTATATTATCTCCTTTAAACAGCTCATATTGGTATGTAACGGCCTATATGGTGTTGATGTTATTTGTGCCTTGGTTGAACCTGATAATTAGATGCTGTAAGGATAAAAACTTATTGACAATTACATCTGTTTCTTGCTTCATATGTTTTATACTGACACCAATTTTTAATTTTGTAGGAGGCAAGACAGGTACATCAACAGTTTTCATGGCAATTTCATTGTATTTAGTTACAGCATGTATAAAGAAAAAACTAATTCCAAATAAAGTAAATACAACGAAATTGCTGTTTTCCTTTCTACTAGTGGTATCTATAGAAAGCGGATTGTCATTGCTTGCCAGCATGACTGGAATGGTAAAAATAAGTAGCCATATATATGATTTAGTGGATATATATAGCCCGATTCCAGTTATTTTGGGAATAATGACATTCATATGGTTTTCAGAACAAAGCATACAAATCGGAAAGATTAAATATATCGGGGGGGGGATACGAAAGATTGCAAAACATACTTTTTCGATATATTTGCTTCACGAAAATCCCCATTTCAGATATTTAATTTGGGATAAAGTTTTTAGAATTGACAGCATGTATTATAATCCAGCGTGGAAATATTTGCTGCACATGTTTTTGGTTGTTGTATTGATTTATGTTACAGGGATTATCGTGGATATTATTGTGTCTGCAATATGTGATCATTTTTGTAAATTAAAATCGATAACGAACATTTGTAGGATTGCAGATAATTATCTTAATTTGAAGGAGAAGAATAATGTTTGAAGAATATTCATTTGTTTTTGACATAGATGGCACGTTATGTCCGATAAAAAGAAAGGATGAGAAATATGAGGACTTAGTTCCATATAAAGAGATGGTAGAAAAACTGAGATTTTATCATGACAATGGTGCGAGAATTGTTTTATTTACATCTCGAAATATGAATTCCTACAATGGAAATATTGGACTAATCAATAAAAATACTGCGAAAATATTGTTGTCATGGTTAGATAAGTGGGATATCCCATACGATGAAATTTTATATGGGAAACCGTGGCCTGGACATAAGGGATTCTATGTTGATGATCGGACCGTTCGGCCAGATGAATTTTTAAAGTACAATGTCGACGAGTTGAATGAGATTTGTCGTAATTCAAAATGTGATAGGAAGTGATACAATATGGGATTAAAACAGTTGATTCAAAGAATTATTTATCCCACCAGGTATTCATCGGAAGCATTGATAAGGCATATTCGATCGGGGGGGGGCAAAGTAGGAAATAATTGCTTCTTTTTTGGTAGCAGTTCAATATTTGTTGATGATGGCAGTTTACAGTATATATCGATTGGGGACAATGTTAACATCACGAGAGATGTCATTATTCTTGCCCACGATTTTAGTTACAGCGTGCTTGAGAAAACGGATGATCCGGTGTCATTGCGTCCACAAATGTTTACAACCATAGGAAATAATGTGTTTATTGGAATGAGGAGCATTATTCTTCAAGGAACAAACATAGGCGATAATGTTATTATTGGGGCTGGATCAGTAGTATCAGGCAAAGTCGAGTCAAACTCGGTATATGCAGGAAACCCAGCAAAAAAGATATGTTCACTGGAAGAACATAAGAATAAACTGGCGAAAAGGTTTCCAAAGAGTGCAGCTGCATATGCAAAGGGATTTCAGATGACACATGAACGAATTCCGACAAATGAGGAGATGGTTATTTATTCGTCTTTGATTTCTGGATATGAGGATTCGTATAATGGAATTAATAAGAATGTATTACAAAAATTTAAAAAGTATAAATCCGTAGAGGAACTAATAGAGACAAATCTAGAGGAGATTTGAAGAGATGACTATTATAATTACAATGGCGGGGTTGGGAAGCCGTTTTCGGAGAGCGGGATATAATTGCCCCAAGTATATGATTGAAGCTAAAGGTAAGACACTGTTTGACTGGTCAATGGATAGCTTGGTTGACTATAATAAGAACGTCGACAGATATGTGTTTGTTGTCAGAGCAGAGGATCACGCAGGGGAATTCATTAAGAAGCATTGTGCTGCGTATGGAATTCATGATGTGAAAATTGTTGAATTGGATCATATGACAGATGGACAGGCAACGACTTGTATGCTGGCAATTCCATATTGCGACGAGAATTCGTCTATTATGGTATATAATATTGATACTTATGTGGAACCTAATGAAATGAAATATGAGGATATTTCAGGAGATGGGCATATTCCTTGTTTTCATGCTGAAGGTGAGCACTGGAGTTTTGCCAAACTTAATGATGATGGAAAAGTTGTAGAAGTACGAGAAAAAAAGCGTATCTCTGATAATTGCACATTAGGCGCTTATTATTTTTCATCTGCTAAATTGTATAAGGAACTCTATGAGGAGTATTACGCAGATGAAAGTCATTTAGAGAAAAACGAGAAGTATATTGCTCCTCTTTACAATTTTATGATTGAAAAAGGCATGCCTGTAACAATTAGCATTGTTGATGCAAAGAAGGTTCATGTTTTGGGAACGCCGGAAGAGTTACAGACGTTTTTACATGAAAATTGAAATGATAGTGAAAATATATAGAATGGAATAAAGCGATTGACTCCTTCTTTATTAATGGAACGTACGTGGCAAGCGATAAAAATAGATGTGCTGGTGATGAAATTACATAAATGGACTAGAAACCAAGATTTGAAGATACTGTTATTATGCTAAGTGTTAGAATTGGAACAGGTTCATTGATGGTATCTGATTTGGAAGATGCGTTTTATATTGAAAAACCGGCATGATTGTATAGAAAATATAAATGAGGCATAAAAAGAATGAGCATGGGCAGAACACAAGACATAGTTTCTCAGATAAAAAATAAATATATAGGAATGTCGGTTCCAGTAAAGGCGGCATTCTGGTTTACAGTTTGCAATTTTTTACAGCGTGGGATAAGTATGATAACTACTCCGATTTTTACGAGAATGTTATCAACAGATGAATATGGATTATATAGTACGTATCTGTCTTGGGAAACTGTACTGGCAATGGTTGTCACTTTGAGCTTGTACAAGGCAATGATGAATCTATATGTAAAATATGACAATCAGGAAAAGATATTATCTGCGTTATGTGGATTGGAGTTACTCTTGTCATTAATTTGGCTGGGTATAGGAATCATATTTCAGAAAGCACTTGCTGATTTGTTGCAATTACCTGAAAGCCTAGTGTGCTGTCTGTTTGTTAGCTTTATTTTTCAGGCCGTTTTTCAATGCTGGTCATTATACAAAAGGTATGTTTATGACTACAGGACACTTGTTCTTACCACGCTGATATCAACGGCAGGTTCTGCTGTTTTAGGCGTTGTTGCAGTTGCTTTTTTTAGTCCGACAGCTGAATCTAGAGTGATTTCGAGTACGTTTGTTACAGCAATAATTGGTATTGTTTTATACGTAACAGTATTCAAGAATGGAAAAAGCTTTTTCGACAAGAAGGTTTGGTTGTTTTCACTGGGATTTTGTATTCCTTTGATGCCACATTATTTATCCGAATTTGTTCTGCAGAGTTCAGATAAAATTATGATCAACTATCTTTGTGGCACAAGCGATGTTGCGCTTTATAGTATAGCATATTCTGCTGGAAGTTTGATTAATTTGATTACAGGTGCAATCAATTCAACATTTGCGCCATATCAGTATCAGAAAATCAAAGCTGGAGAATATGAATTATTAGCAAAACGGGCGAATCAGGTGTTACTTTTTGTTGGAGTAATGTTGGCTGGAATCATGCTATTCAGCAGGGAAATTGTGTTGGTTTTCGGCGGCGCCAAATATATCGAGAGCGTTGATGTAATAATTCCAATCTGTATTGGAGTTTATTTCAACTATATGTTTCAGCTTTTTGCTAGAGTCCAGGAATATTATGAGAGAAAATTAACGGTGGTAATTCCTTCAATCCTTTGTGCTATATTGAACCTGATATTGAATTATATATTCATAAAGCTTTGTGGATATCAGGCGGCTGCTTATACGACATTTGTATGCTATGCAATATTTTGTTTGATACACTATTATTTTTATAAAAAGGTATGCAAAGAAGTTTTAAATGGTCAAAGGCTGTACGATGGAAAAGGTATTCTTTGGATATCTATAGGTGTAACAATCGTTGGTATAGCAGTTGCATTTATTAACCATTTCTTATGGTTAAAATACAGCATAATCATTGCAATATTGATTCTTTTGATTGTGAAAAGAAATACGGTTATAAATATTGTTAAGGATATGATTGGAAAGGAAAAATAACGATGAAGTTAATGGATTTTAGCGATGATTGTAGGGAACTCTCATTGGTATCTTTAAATAAGGAAATTGGATACAGAATGAGCATGAAAATGAGAAAAGCAAATGTAAGTGATTTTCAGCAACAGCCTACTCATCCATTTGATGAGGGGGGGTATCGAATTCTGAGCAGAGATTGATAGAAATTATATCACAAGATCAACCATTGATGATTGCACGGTTTGGAAGTGTAGAATTAGGTGCTTTTGTAAATTATCTACAAGTTGTAGGTAAGTTGAAGGACTCGGAAAATTATTCGTTGATAAAATATCTGAAGGATGAATGCTTTCCGAACTGGTATTCAATAGCAACAAGAACAAGCTTATCGAGACAGGCTGGTTTTTTTCCATGTACCAATGAAATGCTAACTAACTGGGGAAAAATGGTTTTGAATGATATTAATGATCTCGATATATTACTCACATGGTTAGGCGGAGAAAAATATATTAAATCATACTTAAATGGATGTGAAAAGATTTATAACTCATATATTTATTTTCCATTTCTTTTTGCTAATCCATGGACGACAGTATTAGAAAACAAAAAGGTTTTGGTTATTTCTCCCTTCGCAGAAACGATTGAGAGTCAATACGAGAAAAGAAAAAGATTGTTTAAGGATCAAACAGTTCTGCCACAATTTGACCTTAAAACGATTAAGGCATACAATGTATTGGGCGGGGTCAATCCATATCCTAATATTTCAAATTGGTTTGACGCACTTGAAGACATGAAACGACAAATTGATGAAACCGATTTTGATATAGCGCTTATAGGATGCGGGGCATATGCGTTTAATCTGGCGGCGCATGTCAAACGAAAAGGGAAAAAAGGGATAACACTTTGCGGTGGTTTGCAAACATTATTTGGAATCTATGGAGCAAGACACGAAGAGGATTTCAAAAAATTTGGTATATTAAATGAATACTGGGTAAGGCCAAGAAGCAATGAAAGACCAAGTGGCTTTCAAAATGTCGAGAGCATATTGGTAAGATATACATAACAGATTGAGAAAGGATATTCAGCGTGATGCTGAAAGAATATTATGAAAACAGTGATTATGGCCGGAGGGCGAGGAACTCGAATATCTGAATTATTCCCTGATATTCCGAAGCCTTTGATTCCGATAGAAGGTGTTCCGGTTCTTGAGCGAGAGATTATCTCGTTGAGAAATCAGGGATTTAAAGATATCATTATGACAGTTTCCCATATGGGAGACAAAATCATGAACCATTTTGGAGATGGCTCTAAACTCGGGGTTTCGATTCAGTACTACAATGAAGTCACACCGCTTGGAAATGCTGGTGCACTTTTTAAGCTGCGAGATCAACTAGGAGATGAACCGTTCCTACTTTTGAATGCAGATGCCGTTTTTGATGTTGATTTTAACCGAATGGTTCGATTCCATCAAGAGCATGGCGGATTGGCGACACTGTTTACCCATCCGAATAATCATCCATATGATAGCGGACTCATCATTGCGGAAAATGATATGTCGGTTCAGTCTTGGCTGGCAAAGGAAGATGTTCGCCCGCCATATTATAAGAATAGAGTCAATGCAGGTCTGCATGTGATTGATCCTAAAGTCCTTGATATGGTGGCAATTGATGCAGATAAAATTGGCACTGTGGACAAGACGACAGGGAAGACTGTAAAAGTTGATTTGGATCGTCAGCTTTTGAAACCGCTGGCGGGAACCGGTAAGATGTTCTGCTATGATTCGCCAGAGTATGTAAAAGATATGGGAACGCCAGAGCGCTTCCATCAGGTAAAAGAGGATTTCAAAGCAGGAAGAGTATCGGCTAAAAATCTATCAAACAAGCAGAAAGCTGTGTTCCTCGATAGGGATGGTACGATCAACAAATATGTTGGGTTCCTTAGAAACATTAATGACTTTGAGTTGATTGATGGCGTGGCAGAGGCAATCAAGAAGATCAATGCATCTGGTTATCTTGCAATTGTAGTTACAAATCAGCCAGTCATTGCAAGAGGAGAGATAACGTTCCAGGAATTGGAAGAAATCCATAATAAGATGGAGACAGAACTTGGACTTAAAGGGGCCTATCTTGATGCAATCTGTTATTGCCCGCATCATCCACACAAGGGATATGAAGGTGAAGTCCCAGAGTTGAAGATTGAATGCGATTGTCGTAAACCAAAGCCGGGAATGCTGCTGAATGCGGCTGGCGATTATAATATCGATTTGAGTCAGAGCTATATGATTGGTGATGGTGAGAATGATATTAAAGCTGGATTGGCGGCTGGATGCAAAGCGATTCTGGTTAACGGAGCCGGAACAGATGCCAAGAATGGAGATTTTGGACAAATCGATACATTGGCTTCAGTATTGGAATTTGTAGACAAGTATTTGTGTTGAGAAAAGCCAAGAATGTTTTTTGGTTTGATTGAATTGCGAGTACATATAGGAGAGAGTTATGAAAACAACATTACTTATCATGGCTGCTGGTATCGGTAGCCGTTTCGGAACAGGAATTAAGCAGTTGGAGCCGGTGGATGATGCTGGTCATATCATCATGGATTACTCGATCCATGATGCGATTGAGGCTGGATTCAATCATGTAGCATTTATCATCCGCAAGGATATCGAGAAAGAGTTCAAAGAGGTCATCGGTGATCGCATTGCCTCCATTTGCTCTTCTCATAATGTAACAGTGGATTACGCTTTCCAGGATATCAACGATATTCCGGGAGAACTTCCGGAAGGTCGTACAAAACCTTGGGGAACCGGTCAGGCCGTGCTTGCAGCGAAGAAGGTCATCAAGACTCCGTTTATCGTCATCAATGCAGACGATTACTATGGCAAAGAAGGCTTCAAGGCTGTCCATGAGTATCTGGTAAATGGCGGAAAGTCCTGTATGGCTGGCTTTGTGCTGAAGAACACGCTGTCCGATAATGGCGGTGTAACCCGTGGCATCTGCAAGAGGGATGAGCAGAATAATCTGACTGAGGTTGTGGAGACAAAGAACATTGTAAAGACTGTGACTGGAGCAGAGGCAGATGGAGTGGCTGTTGATGTGAATTCTCTGGTTTCCATGAATATGTGGGGATTAACACCTGATTTTCTGGATGTACTGGAGGAAGGCTTCAAAGAGTTCTTTGAGAAAGAAGTTCCGGGCAATCCGCTGAAAGCAGAGTATCTGATCCCTATCTTCATCGGTGAACTGCTGCAGCAGGGAAAGATGTCAGTGAAGGTTCTGAAAACCAATGATACATGGTATGGTATGACCTACCATGAAGATGTCGCAGCAGTAAAGGGCAGTTTCAAGGAGATGCTGGAGAACGGCGTGTATAAAGCTGACTTGTTCAGTGATCTGTAAACAGCGATGAAAGAAACGATTGATTTACTAGGGAAAATTCTCACAAACATACTGACTGCTTTGTATGAACCGTTTGGATTCTCAATTCTTCTTTCCTTTTTGGCTATGTTTTTCTACCTGTATGCGTATGAGCCTCAAGAGGCCGGCAAAGGATGGAAGAGTGCCATAGTGACCTGGTATCAGAAGTTCAAAGAGAGCGTGTTCTTTCGGAAGCTGTTTTTACTGGTCTTTGTGACATCGATGATCCTATTTAGAACACTGTTAAACCGGAACTTGTGGATGAATCCGTTGTCCGATGTTATGGGTGGATGGAGTATTTGGGAGACCGTGAACGGCGAGCAGCAACTGACCACCGAGTGCATCGAGAACGTAATCATGATGGTACCGTTTTCAGCAGTAGTGATGTGGACATTTCAGGAGAAAGTGGGCAGAAGCTGGAAGAGGATACTGTGGTATAGCGGAAAGATAGCATTTGTTTTTTCGGTAAGCATTGAAATGCTACAATTATTGCTTCGCTTGGGTACATTCCAGCTATCGGACATCTTCTATAACACAGTCGGTGGAATGATCGGCGGATTGATGTATTGTGCGGTGATGAAGGCAAGAAAACGTCTGTAAAAAGGGTTGAAATTGTGATATACTAGGAGTGGTAGCTCCTTACGCTGCTCTGATAATCACACACCTCTTCGTGGTGAGCAGCAGGCAACGATCTTATGGTTGGTGAAGATGTGAGAAAAGAAACCAAGGATAAGAACAGTTAAAATAGACATCAATCAATGTGAAAGAAGGTGCAAACATGTCGTCGATGTCAGCTCGGCATAGAGAAATGCTAGAATATTTATTTGATATGCAGGGCGGGTATTTGCTCAGATTTACTAATGATTCATTTAGGCGATTCATGATTCTTCATGCAGATATTGATGTGTATAATGCGTCAGGGTATGATGAAGAGCCGTCGAAGGCAAAAAAGTTTAGGTACTTTCTTTCAAATGAACCAGATGCATTAGTTGGTCAGATTATTTTGGAACTTCTCCAGATGCGAAGTGCTCACATTGAACGCATGCGTTTAGAAGATGATGAATATATAGATTCATATAGTGAATACGCAACTGAAATAGAAA
>OHDQ01000151.1_pt1 | contig 36048 bp, 32 predicted proteins | sample 1606421 | NCBI WGS metagenome assembly OHDQ01 (sample SAMEA3879589, study PRJEB24766) | human gut metagenome | biome: human-associated habitat; feature: feces | place: USA | collected 1985/1987
AAAAAAGAATAACAATCAATTAATCTTTTGAGCATAAATTTTCCCATTAGAAAAACAATTTATGTAATATAACAAGCTGCATAACACTGAACAGGAGGACAAACAAATGAATAACAAGACAATCGAGGAGAGAACACAACAGTATACAGAATATTTTACAGAAGCAATGAAGACATTTACCCCACAAAAGGGGGAAGAAATTAAGCAGTGTACGGATGATTCATTGGGAAAACGCTATTGCAATCCACGCTGGGCGGTCACCAGCGCAGGAAAACTATATTCCATCCAGAAAACGGGGCTAAAGTCTATGAAACCGTGGCTTTGTGGAGATCATAACGATGAATTTCAGATTGAAAATGTATTTTGGGGTGAGAGATTCAAGGTAAAAATTTCTAGGCTGATGGCTACATACTTTCTCGATAGATCAGTTTTAGAGACAGATGCAGACCATCCCATAACGCAAAATATGCCACTGAAAAAGAGAGAACAAATCTTTAAGAATCACTGGCAAGTCCACCATAAAATCCCATTCGACCCAACAAAATCTTTCTGGGAGAACGACAACCCAGACAATCTACAATTCATCTCAAAGTCACACCATTGCCAACTCACGAACCTCCAACGCCATGTAGGGGCGGTATCACGCCCATGGAGCGATACAGAGACTACAGGTGACCAGACCCTCGTGCTATCCACCAAAGGGGCTCAAATCATGTTACAGAGCGTTGTAGGGCTGCCTGAGGGTGTCGATTATGACTTAGTATCTCATGTGCTACTATGCTGCTCTGTCGAGGGAACAGACCCATTACAGACTCTACAGCGGTATTTTGGGGCACAAGTTCGGCTTGAGTACAGTAGTTTTCCTCTGGATGGTATTAAAATTAATGTATTGCAAAATAGTCATAAAAGTTCTTGACATTTTATAAAACACAAGGTGGAGCTTATAGAATCGCTCAATAAATCACAGGAGGGTTAGTTCTCTCCTGTATTTTTTTAATACGGGGGACATTAAAACCCAAAATACTCTGATTTACAGGTATTCAGAGTATAGCTGTTCTTTCAAGAGACATACTGGAAAACGAAAGATTTACCACCATTCAAGATACCCGTTTTCCTGGCTATAGTGCCACCATTGTTTATCGGAGTATTGAAGACACACATTACCGCCTTTATCATACCAAGCTTTTCTAACTGCACCATGTGTCCATATTTCACAAGCGTTTTTGTGTATTGTGCTGTAATTATGCGCCAGTGTTTCAATATTACTTGTCATAGTGATGATTCTCCTCTCTAAATCTCTATTTTTACTTACTATAGAGCATACGCTCAAAACCAGATTAAAGCAAGCACGAAAAATAATTCCAAAAAATCATTGACACAATATGTTATAGGTGTTATACTTATCACCAAACAATTGTTTCAGCTCATATGCTATTCTGATATTTACATATCATATTCAGTTCACGAGGGTTTCACCTCAAGAATCAATACTATTAAATTTTACAGGAAGATAGGCTGTATACTACAGGACTGGGCGTTTCTTCTGAGTACACCAGAAAAAACTATTGCCATAGCAATTCCACAATGTTATGATTGTTATAGGTAGATAGCTTTTCCCAATGAGAGGAGGAATATTTTTTGGGAAAAGACTTAAAAGGCAAGCAATTACCAACTGGGATTCACCAGCGAAAAAACGGGAGGTATTCTGCTAAATTCACATCAAAGCAAACAGGAAAAAGGCTAGAAAAATATTTTGATACATTAAAAGAAGCCCAAGCATATTTAGAAAAGGCAAGAGCGGAAGATACATTAGGCATTGCAAACTGTTGTGATTTGACAGTAGACCAGTGGTATCAACAGTGGTTTAACACCTATAAAGCAGGTCAAGTTACACCAAGCACAATTCAAAGTATCATGCTTTCCTACAAGAACCACATTCAGCCCGTCATAGGAAAAATGAAGCTAGCGGATGTTAAAAATCTTGACTGTCAAAAGATTTTCAACAACATGAGAAAAAAGGGCTTGCAGGATAACACACAACTAACGGTTAAAGCAAAATTGCATAATATGTTTGAAAAAGCTGTTGATAATGATTTGATTAATAAGAATCCTGTTAGGAATATCATCATCTCATCTCAAAATACCAAAGATGAGCCTGTAGCATTGACTCAACAGCAGGAGCAATTATTCTTAGAAACCATACAGGGCGATCACTACTATTTACTGTATTCGTTCTTACTGGAAACGGGTTTGAGAATTTCAGAGTGTTTGGGGCTTTCATGGGAAAAAGTCAACTTCAAAGAGGGATATATTGAAATAGACCAGGCACTCCATAAAGATGCAGGTAAACCGCCTTATTTAGGAAGTTTAAAAACTAAAAGCTCATACAGAACTGTATTTTTAACCGAACGAACAAGAGAGATTTTGAAAAAGCAACGCCTACTTTCATCAGAACTAAGACAGCACTCTGATAGTTGGGAACCCATACACGGGCTGGAAAATCTAGTCTTCTCCACCAGAAAAGGCACGCCACCAACAACGAGCGGATTGAATCAGCATTTGAAAATCATTCTGAAAAAGATTAGAAAACAAAGCGACCAAGAATTTCCACCCATAACCTGTCATGTTTTTCGCCATACTTTCGCTACAAGATGCTCAGAAAGCGGTATTCCAGCAGAAGTTACACAGAAATTAATGGGTCATGCTCGTGTGGATATGACATTGAATGTATACACTCACCAGAATAGCGAAACCTTACAAGAAGCTATAAAGAATAAGATTGTCGTAAAAGTGTCGTAACGCACATGAAAGCATACGGAAAAGCCCTCTATATAAGGGTTATTCAAAGAAAATTCACATATTCTTTACAAGTTGAACATGGTTTTCTCACATTTTTCGGATATACTGAGCGTGTAAGATAAATAAAGATTTATTTTATAACTTTTCTTTTTCATATGTCGATAGTAATATCGACTCTCCTTCCTTTAAAATAAGCGTGTTGGTCTGAATTTCCTCGTTCAGACCAACACGCTTTTGTGTTACGCTTTTTTTCCTGTCTCCCACAGCGCATCTGCCAGCATAGCAAATTCTTTCAAAGAAAGCGCTTCTCCCCGGACAGAAGGCGAAAAACCACATTGAGAAATCGCTTCTTCTATTTCTTCCTTGGTAAAAGGAAGCCCCTCATAATTTTTCAAACCATTTGCCAATGTTTTTCTTCGCTGATTGAAAGACGCCCGGATAATGCCAAATAAAAGCTTCTCATCTTTTACCCTGACTGGCGGCTCCTTGTGACGGGTAAGACGAATCACTGCGCTTCCTACCTTCGGACGGGGCATAAAACAGTTCGGAGGAACATTTGCCACGATATACGGCTCAGCATAATACTGAACCGCCAAAGACAAAGCTCCGTAATCCTTTGTTCCCGGTCCCACCTGCATCCTGTCTGCCACTTCTTTCTGAACCATCACAGTAATAGACTCCACCGGAACGTGACTCTCAAAAAGCCCCATAATAATCGGAGTCGTAATGTAATAAGGCAGATTTGCCACTACTTTGATCGGTTTCCCCTGATTTTTTTCCCTCGCCAGCTCTGCGATATCCACTTTCAAGATATCCTGATTGATCACTGTCACGTTGTCATAATCCTTCAGTGTATCTTCCAAAATAGGAATCAGGCTCTTATCAATTTCCACTGCGCAGACTTCCCGCGCCGCGCTTGCCAGATACTGCGTCATAGTACCGATCCCCGGTCCTATCTCTAAAACAAAGTCTTCCTCTGTAATGCCTGCCGCTGAAATAATTTTTTCCAATACATGCGTATCGATCAGAAAATTCTGTCCGAATTTTTTCTGAAAGGTAAACTGGTACTTATTCAGAACAGCAATCGTCTCCTGGGGATTCCCCAGATAAGGTTCTCTCTTTTTATTCATATACATTCCTCTCCGTTAAAAACAGGGCTGCCGCATAGCCATCTGAAAATGCTTCAAACAATGCTTTTTGCGGCAGCCCCGAACTCTTCTATATATCAAAATCTTTTTCGTAAAGGAAGATTCTTCCATCTTCATCTGTATGTCGCTTGGAAATCTTTCTTCCCAGACGGATTCCACTTGCTTTTCGGATCGCCCCGTCCACCATCTCTTTCACTTTTCCAATAGTGATCGGTTCATCCTCTCTTTGATTATCTCCAATCAGTGTATACAGAGCAAGTACACCCATCTCATCCATCCGATATCCATTTTCCTTCGCATACGTTCTTGCAAAAGTTACCAGCTCATCGTTGGTGAAAACCGGAATAGAAATAACAGTAGCAAACTTCTTGGCAAATTCTGGATAATCTGCCAGCAGTTTTCTCATATTCGCCTTATCATCCTCAATGATCAGGATCATACTATCTGTACGGAAATCCATCGCCTGTGAAAGCTTCTGAATCGTCTCTTCTGTCATAAAGCTTGCCCGCTCAATCAACAAAAATCCTCCTGCCATCTTTCCAATGATCGCTGCCGGATCTTTTCTATTCATATCAGAAGCATCTAAATTTGCGTATTTTGCCGCTTCCAATCCCATCTCTTTACAGAGCGCTTTTACCAGTCCTTCACTCAAACGGGTCTTACCCGTTCCATGACTTCCCATAATGGCAATATTTCCCCGGTGGGAGGTTTTCTCACCAGCATATTCAAACGCTCCATGGATTGCATCCAGAATCTGTTCATCCATACCGGGAACTTTCGCAAAATAAGAAAAGAGATTTTTCTGATGTTCCGTCAGTTTTTCCGGGCGTGTGTCATTCAGAATACGCATTCTTTTCTCTTCCGGAGTTTCCACCTGCGGCAGCTTCACAGTCGCTTCCACTGACTTCTCCGGCTCTTCCAGAATCATCTGTTCTGAAGTTTCCGCTTCTTCTTCCACTTTCTGGATCTCTGGAATATCTTCGATGCTTTCTGTCATTTCCAATTCAGAAACTTTTTCTTCGATTCCATCCTCTTTTTCTTTCTGCACTTCCAATACCAGATCGAGATCAAGGTCTGGAATCAGCGTTTCCGCCAAAGAGGATTCCTGCTCTTCTTTCGGCTCTTCTTTTGCTTCTTCCTCTATTGGTTCCTGATCTCCCATAACCGCTCGAAGCTGAGCCTCCAGATCTAATTCCTGCGTATCTCCTGCTGAAAGAGAGGCTTTCAATTCTTCTACTTCATCCTGCTCTTCCTGTTCTTCTTCAAAAGAAATTTCCGGTTCTTCTCCCAGGGACGCTTCAAAAGCAGCCATCGCCGCCTCAGCCGTCTCAGCCTCCGGCTCTGTTGGTTCTGATACCTCCGGCACTTCTGCTATTTCCGGTATCTCCAGTTCCTCTTCCGGCGCCACTGCAACTTCCGGTATTTTCAATTCCTCTTCCGGCTCTTTTTCACGAATTTCTTCCGCTTTTCCACCTGCTGCCTCTGCCAATGCCCCAGAGGTTTCCGCAAACAGTTCTTCCAGATTCATTTCCTGAATACTGGTCACTTCTTTATCTTCTGTTTTTTCGCTTTTTTCCGGTTTTCTCTCAATTACGTCCGGCTCTACGGTCGTATGCGCTCCTGAAACACCCTGATCAGCAGAAATAACCGTTTCATTCACTGCCTCCGGCTCCAGTTCTGTCACATGATACTCTTCTATATTCTCTTCTTCCGGCTCCGATACAGTCTCACTTCCAGTAGCGCGTCCCAAAGCTTCAAACGCATTCACTACCCGGGTTCTGTTAAACCCAGAGAGTACTTCCTGAAAGCTCTTTGCCAGCCGTTCCTGAAGCTGCGCAGTATCCACATGAATCTGTGGCTCCTGCACCGGCACTTCCGGTATTTCTTCATTTTCCGGTTCCTGCTCCTTTGCAGCAGCCGCTTTTTCCATCCCCGCAATCTGGGAATCCTCTCTGTTTTCGCCGTCGGATGGAATCACTGACGCTTTTTGCAGACTTTCCATCGCTGCTGCTGAAATGCCAGCCACTGTAGCGGCAGTAACCTTTTTCCGCTTCAGTTCCGCCGTTTTCTTTTTATCTTCTCCCCAAAGTTCATACTTAGACTTTTGTTCTGCCGTCAGCGGAGCATAATTCATCTTAAGCTCCATGGCTTTTTTTACATATTTCCCTTCGCCAAACCACAGAATCAGGTCATCGCAAGTCTCTACGCATTTATTTTCTCTGCCCGCTTTCTTATACAAACGAGCCAGTTCATATACCCAACGTTCCGTATATTCTCTGTCTCTATACTCCTCCAAAATGGCAATTTGATCATCAAGAGGTGCATTCTGAGCCTTATATATCTTATACTTCAGAATATACTTCGAAGTATCGTTGGATGCAGTTTCAAGATAATGATTATAATATTCTACAGCCTCATCATACTGTCCCATCTTCAGGGATAACTCAACCTGACGGTACAGAATCATTTTTCCCACGGAAGAACGCTTGTAAGCCAGCTGAAGCATCTTCATACTCTGTTCCAACTCGCCGTTTACTTCATAAATATCTGCGACCATGCAGAGAGTTCGTACGCTTTTTACTCTCCTCCAGTCTATGGAATCAGCTATAACAAGAGCCCCTTCATAATCCTGCGCTTCCACCAACCTGTTTATTTCGTCCAACTTCATACGATATTCTGTCTTATCCACTGTACTCACCTCTTACTAAGTTGTTAGGATCAAACGATGCCTGACGAATTGTTTCGTGCTGCGCACTCTCACAATTCTGGCATCTTACTAAAAATAAATACCTGCAATCTTTTTAAGTGTATCATACTGCCTTTTCCTTGTCAAAAGAAAACGAAGGGATGCCGCCCCCTTTGCTGCACCCCTGTGGTCTCTACTTTTTACTAACAGCAGCCTTATCCGATTCTCAGTCTGAACTTCTGAATCTCCTTTTCACTGGATACCCTTTCAATCTCAGCTCCCAGAGCCCGAAGCTTCCCTTCGAAATCTTCATATCCCCGCTGAATATACACAATATCATCTACAATAGTAACGCCTTCCGCTGCCAGACCTGCGATCACCAGCGCAGCTCCCGCTCTCAGATCCGGCGCGCTGACTCTTGCGCCAGTAAGACCAGTGACTCCATCTATAATCGCTGTATTTCCCTCGACCTTGATGGTTGCTCCCATTCTGGTAAGCTCATCCGCATATTTGAAACGATTTTCAAATATACTCTCTGTCACGATACTGGTTCCTGCAGCCAATGCCAGCGTCACTGCAATCTGCGGCTGCATATCTGTAGGATAGCCTGGATATGGCAAAGTCTTTACATGAGTTCGGCGAAGCTTCTTAGAGGAAATCACCCGAACTGCATCGTCAAATTCCTCCACTTCACATCCGATTTCCTCCAGCTTTGCTGTGATTGCTTCCAAATGCTTAGGAATCACATTCTTGATCAGAACGTCTCCTTTTGTTGCTGCAGCGGCAAACATATAAGTTCCCGCCTCGATCATATCCGGCACAATAGAATAATCGGTAGCATGCAGCGTCTCCACACCGCGGATACGGATCACATCTGTTCCTGCGCCTTTGATCTCAGCTCCCATACTATTCAGGAAATTGGCCGTATCTACCACATGAGGCTCTCTGGCAGCATTTTCAATGATTGTATGACCTTTCGCCATAGATGCCGCCATCATAATATTAATCGTTGCCCCTACTGATACTGTATCCATGAAAATATGGCTTCCATGCAGTCCACCGGACGCTGTAGCCACAATAGCTCCATGTTTGATCTCTACCGCTGCTCCCAGTGCGCGAAAACCTTTCAAATGCAGATCGATCGGTCTGCTTCCTATATTACATCCACCCGGCAGAGGAACCTCTGCCTTTTTATATTTTCCTAAAAGCGCTCCCAAAAGGTAATAGGATGCGCGAATCTTCTTAATATACTCGTAATCCACACTGATATCTCCAATGGTAGAACCATTGATCTTCACAGTATGGCGATCCAGGCGTTCCACTCTGGCTCCAATTCCTTCAATCGCTTCCAACAGCACATTAATATCATTTACATCCGGAAGATTCTCAATCCGAACCGTATCATCTGTCATAATTGCTGCAGCCAGAATTCCAAGAGCAGCATTCTTTGCTCCTCCGATCTCAACTTCTCCGACCAGCGGATTACCGCCTTTTATAATATATTGTTCCATAGTTCACCTCTATGTTTTTATACTCAGCAATGTGCTCAAAAATCAGCTTTACGCATGTACCCATGTTATACCAAATACAACTTTTTGTAAACAAAAATTAAAATATCCTTTGATTTTTGTTCACATTGCCCCTCTCACTTTACAGACTTCATTTACAATTCTTTTAAAATATACTGTAAAGTTTCTTCTATCCCCTTATTTTCCTCATCAATTACAATATCTGCATATTTTTCATAAAGTACCACACGCTCTTCATACAGATCCCGTAAGGTCTGTCCTTCCCGAAGAACTACGCCTCGATTTTTCAGATTACCCAGTCTTTTTTTCAGAGCCTGATAAGAAAGTTTCAAATATACTACAGTGGAAATCTTCTTCAGATGCTCCATAGCTTCCCTGCCATAGACCACACTTCCCCCCGTAGCGATAACTGTACGGTCTGTCTCAATGGACGCATTTACCTGATTTTCAATCTGGATAAATCCATCCACCCCTTCCTGGGCGATAATTTCTCTCAATAAACGTTTTTCCTGCTTCTGAATCAGAAGATCTGCATCAATAAACTGGTATCCCAGTTCCTTCGCTAAAATGACTCCTACCGTACTTTTTCCCACACCGGGCATTCCAATCAGCACAATATTTTCCATATAAATTATCCTTTGTATATGCTGTAAATCCTTATTATCTCGTTTATTTTATCACATTCCCGAAATTCATACAACCCTTTTGACATCTCCCGCCTCCTATACTAAAATGAAAGAAGAAAATCACCAAAAGGAGGGAAACTGTATGGAACGGATTATTTTTCATATCGATGTAAATTCCGCTTATCTAAGCTGGAGCGCTTTGAAATTACTTCAGGAGCATCCAGAGAGCACCGATATCCGAACAATTCCCGCCATCATCGGCGGAAATCGTGAGACCCGCCACGGCATTGTTCTCGCAAAATCCGTACCCGCCAAAAAAATTTACCATATCCAGACGGCAGAGCCTGTAGCAAGCGCCCTGAAAAAGTGTCCTTCGCTGACTATTGTCCCGCCGGATCATCAGCTCTATTCCCGATACAGCAAAAAATTTGTGGGGTTTCTCCGTTCTCTCACTCCAGAAATCGAACAGGTGAGTATTGATGAGTGTTTTCTTGACTACACTGGAATCGCCCATCATTTTCCCTCCCCGGAAGCCGGAGCTGCTTATATCCGCAATTACATTTTTGAACAGTTTGGATTTACAGTTAATGTGGGAATCTCCTCCAACAAAGTGCTTGCAAAGATGGCTTCGGACTTTGAAAATCCAGATAAAACTCATACTCTGTTCCCCGAAGAGATACAGCAGAAAATGTGGCCGCTTCCCATTTCCAGTCTGTTTATGGCTGGTCATGCTTCTGTCGCAGTTCTCCAAAAGCTGGAAATCAATACCATCGGTGACCTCGCCCGCACACATCCCTCTATTCTCTCCCTGCACCTGAAAAGTCACGGGAAAATGCTATGGGAATATGCCAACGGAATTGACCCTTCACCGATAGAGAGCGAACCTGCCCAGGCGAAAGGAATTGGCAATTCCACCACACTTGCCAGAGATCTCACCACTGCTTCCGAAGCCTACCCCATTTTAGAACAACTTTGCCAAAAGGTAGGAAGCCGATTGAAAGCTGCCGGACAATCTGCAAATAATCTGTGCGTGGAAATTAAATATGCCTCTTTTGATAAGTACACCCGGCAAATGCCGCTCACCGCTCCCACTCAGGAGGGAAAAGAACTGTATCGCTGCGCCTGCGTTCTATTTGACGCTCTCTGGAACGGAAATCCCATTCGCCTTCTGGGAGTTCGCTCCGGCAAACTTACCAATGCAGGCGAACCCTTCCAGATGGATCTCTTCAGTTATGATCCCGTTGCCACCGCCAAACGTCAAAAACTGGATCAGGCAATGGAAAAAATAAAGAAAAAATATGGCAGCGACGCTATCCATCGAGGTATGTGATCGAATACCTTTCCAATTTATAAAGGTAACATCTTACTCGAAATAACACATGACGAAAGCTCATACAAATGCTATACTACCTATAATAATCAATTTAAAGGAGAACGATACCGATGAAAAATTATACCGATTATATTGTTGAACAAGCCCAAAAACTTCTGTCCATTGACAGCCCATCTGGATATACCCAGAATGCTGCCGCATGGCTTATGGACACTTACAGAGAAATGGGTTACGAACCGCAACTTACCACGAAAGGTGGCGTACTGGTGCAAATTTCTGAAGGAGTTGCAAACAATCCTTCCGATCCCTCCAAAGGACCGATCCTGGTGATGGCTCACACAGATACTCTGGGAGCTATGGTTTCCAGTATCACTTCCAATGGCCGGTTAAAGCTCACCCCTCTGGGCGGTATGAATGCCAACAACGCAGAGGCAGAAAACTGCCGGATCATCACCCGGAGTGGAAAAACATATACTGGAACCTTCCAGTTATGTAATGCTTCCGTTCATGTTAACGGCGAGTACAGCGAAACGAAACGCAGCTACAAAGATATGGAAGTACTGCTGGATGAAATAATCACTTCCGCTGAAGACGTAAAAAATCTGGGTATCATGACCGGCGATATCGTTTGCTTTGACCCAAGAACTGTAGTAACACCTTCTGGATTTATCAAAAGCCGCTTTCTGGATGACAAGCTGAGCACCGCTATTCTTCTGGGCTATGCCAAATATTTGAAGGAAGAGAATGTTATCCCTGAGCGCCGTATCTATCACCATATCACCGTATTTGAAGAAGTAGGTCACGGCGGCTGCGCCTCTATTCCTGCTGATGTGACTGAACTTCTCTCCGTTGACATGGGATGTGTAGGAGATGGACTGGAATGTACAGAGTGCCAGGTATCCATTTGCGCCAAAGACAGTCGGGGACCATACCATTACGATGTGGTATCTGGGCTGATTGAAGCAGCACAAAAAGCACAGGTAGATTTTGCCGTTGACGTATATCCCTACTACGGCTCTGATGCAGATGCAGCTCTCGGCGCTGGAATCGATGCCCGCCACGGACTGATCGGACCAGGCGTATACGCTTCCCATGGATATGAACGAAGCCACAAAAAAGGAGTAGAAAATACTTTTGAATTGCTGAGAAGTTATCTTGGATAAACTAAAGTCTGATAATCGGGCATATGTCATTTTTGTTATTGACATATGCCCGAAATGTTTTTATACTATAGATACAGATGGCAAAATTCATAAAGAAAGATATCGCATCCCTTAATAAAAACGGAGGTAACTACAGTGCCCAGACATAAAAAATGCAGGAAGATCTGTGATTTTCCCCATACATTAGAATTTTATCCCGCACAAAACGAGAATAACAATCCGCCCATTACCATGACCATCGACGAATATGAGACGATCCGTTTGATTGATAAAGAAGGATTTTCTCAGGAAGAGTGCAGTGAATTTATGGATGTGGCGCGAACCACGATCCAAAAAATCTATGAAAATGCAAGAAAAAAACTGGCAACGGCCATTGTCGATGGAATCCCCTTAAAAATAGATGGGGGAGATTTTTCCTTATGCGACGGTAACAATAAAAAATGTGAATGCAGCGGATGCTACAAATTTGCATTTAATCAAAAATATACACATAAAAAAGGAGAGAATACTATGAGAATTGCAGTAACTTATGAAAATGGACAGATTTTCCAACACTTTGGACACACTGAAACCTTTAAGATTTATGACGTTGAGAACAATCAGATCACTTCTTCCGAAGTTGTCAGCACAAACGGAAGCGGTCACGGCGCTTTAGCCGGCGTTCTGACTGCATTAAAGGCAGACGTTCTGATCTGCGGCGGTATTGGCGGCGGAGCACAGACAGCGCTGGCAGCGGCCGGCATCAAATTATACGGCGGTGTTTCCGGATCTGCTGATGAAGCAGTGAACGCTTTCCTTGCCGGAAACCTGAACTTTAATCCTGATGTACACTGCAGCCACCATGATCACGAACATGGAGAAGGCCATACCTGCGGAGATCACGGATGCGGCTCACACCACTGTAAATAATTTCCACAAAGAAAAGGAGCTGTCGCTTGAAACATGATTCAGAAATATTCTGGATATACACTTAATGCAACAGCTCCTGTTTTTTTCTATTTTTTAGCAAACACCCTGTGCCAGCATTGCATTGGCAACTTTTTCAAATCCTGCGATATTGGCTCCTACCACATAGTTTCCTTCAAAACCATATCTCTTTGCAGCATCAACCATATTATGAGTAATGTTGATCATAATATTCTGCAGTTTTGCATCTACTTCTTCAAAGCTCCAGCTCAGTCTTTCACTGTTCTGGGACATTTCCAGTGCAGATGTAGCAACTCCGCCTGCATTTGCTGCTTTTCCAGGAGCGAAGATCACGCCATTTTCCTGAAGGTATTTTGTAGCTTCCAGTGTAGTTGGCATATTTGCGCCCTCGCATACAGCGGTAACTCCATTTGCAACCAACGCTTTTGCATCCTCCAGATGCAGTTCGTTCTGCGTTGCACATGGCAGAGCCAGATCAGCTTTCACTGTCCATACGCCTCTTCCCTCATGATATTCTACATTCGGACGAGCTTTTGCATATTCTGTCAGTCTCGCACGTTTTACTTCTTTTACTTCTTTCAGAAGAGCCACATCGATTCCATCCGGATCATATACCCAACCGGTAGAATCAGAACAGGTGAGAACTTTCACACCCAACTCCTGCGCTTTCTGAATAGCGTAGATTGCTACATTTCCACTTCCGGATACCACTGCAGTTTTTCCTGCAATATCAATTCCATTCAGGTTCAGAAGTTCTTTTGTAAGATACAGAAGTCCGTATCCTGTAGCTTCTGTTCTTGCAAGAGAACCGCCATAAGTCAATCCTTTTCCAGTCAGAACGCCTTCATATACATTTTTCAGTCTCTTATACTGACCAAACATATATCCGATCTCTCTTGCACCGGTTCCGATATCTCCTGCCGGTACATCCGTATCTGCTCCGATATGTTTGCTCAATTCTGTCATAAAGCTCTGGCAGAACTTCATAATCTCACGATCTGATTTTCCTTTCGGGTCAAAATCAGAACCACCCTTACCGCCTCCGATCGGAAGTCCCGTAAGAGAATTTTTAAAAACCTGCTCAAATCCCAGGAATTTGATAATGCCCAGATTTACAGAAGGATGCAGACGCAGACCGCCCTTATATGGTCCAATAGCGCTGTTAAACTGCACACGGTAGCCTTTATTTACCTGAACCTGTCCCTGATCGTCTACCCAGGGCACACGGAACATTACTACTCTCTCCGGTTCTACCATACGTTCCAGAAGCGCTTCTCTTCTGTATACTTCTTCGTTGGCATCAATCACCGGACGCAGAGAATCTAAAACTTCTTTGACTGCCTGATGGAACTCCGGCTCACTTGGATTCTTAGCTACTACGGATTCATATACTTCATCAACATAAGACATTGTTCATTCCTCCTTGGATTTTCTTATTTTCATTTCTTAATTCGCAGATATTATATCACGGTAACGTGTTGAATACAAGAAAAATTTGCACCAAAAAGAAAGTTTTCATATCGAAAATTTCATTTTTATCAATTTGTGTAAGTTTTCATCTTATTTTATGAAACTTTTCTTTCTGCCTCCGTCATTTTTTCTTTCTGCCTTCACTTTTCTTTTTGGATTTTTTCTTTACGCTATACCCAAAACTTCCCAGCTTCTTTCCTAATCCATAATATTCCCCATGAGAATATACGATGGGATTTGCCAGATTCAGATCAAACCGCCCTTTTTCATCCATATATTTTTCGTCTGCATGGACGGCCACTACCTCTGCCAGAAAAATATGATGGGAGCCCGGTTTCTCTATTTTTTTTACCTTGCACTCAATATTTACGGGAGATTCCCCGATCATAGGCGCATTGATCTGAGATGCCTCCACCTTTGTCAACTTCATCTGCGCAAATTTGTCCACATCTTTTCCCGACCGGACGCCGCAAAAATCTGTGGCATAGCAAAGCTGCTCTGTCGTAAGATTTATTACAAATGCTCTGCTTTCTTCCAGCATATGATAGGAATAACGCTCCGGTCTCACCGAGATGGATACCATCGGCGGATTCGTACATACGGTTCCTGCCCAGGCCACGGTAATGATATTATCGTTTCCCTCCAGATCCCGCACGCTGACCATCACTACCGGCAGCGGATAGAGCATATTTCCCGGTTTCCATTGTTGTTTTGCCATGGTTCCTCCTACTGCTGCAGCGCATTCATAAATCTTGGGATCAACTGTTTCTTTCTGGATACTACCCCTTCCAGACGACAGGAGCTTTCCACTACCTCGGTCTGGAATGCGTCATAGACCAGTTTTTCTGATTTTACTCCGTAACAAAGAAGCTCTGTAGATTCCTTGATAATGTTAGTGAGCATGAAAAATACCATCTTTACTCCATGCTTGCCGCACTCTTTTTCCATGTAAGGCATCAGGCGCTCTTTTACTGTCTGAAGCTCTTCCTCAGACATGAAACTAATCTGTCCCACGCCAAATACCAGATCGTCCACAATGAACTTCTTATAATCCTGATAAAAAATCTCTTCCGGCGTCTTCCCAGACAGATTACTTCCTGCCCGGAACATCTTCTCCGCATAGCTTTCCATATCAATTTTTGCTATCTTTGCCAGTTCCTCTGCCGCTTCCCGATCCAGCTCCGTACAGGTTGGCGAACGGAACATCAGCGTATCAGAAAGAATCGCTGAGCACAGTAAACCTGCAATATTCTGAGGAATGTCCAGATAATTTTCACTGTAAATCTGGTACATGATCGTTGCCGTACAACCTACCGGCTGATTACGGAACATGACTGGCTGAAATGTCTCCAGCGTTCCGATTCTGTGATGATCAATGATCTCCAGAATCTCTGCCTCATCAATATTATCCACCGCCTGAGATTTTTCATTATGATCTACCAGAATCAACTGTTTTTTCTTGATATTCAGCAAATTACGCCGAGAAACCGTTCCAATATATTTTCCGCGAGTATTTACCACCGGGAATGCGCGATAACGGTTTTTTGTCATAACTTCTTTGATCTTCTCTGTAAAATCATCATTACGGAAAGTAATCAAATGATCTTTCTTCATGAAATACTTGATCGGAATACTCTGATGGATCAATCGGGCAACAGTAAATGTATCATAGGGAGTTGTGATAATCACCACATCTTTTTCTGCCGCTAATTTCTGAATTGTCTTTGGTACTTTAGCATTCAAACAGACGATCAGACAGCTGGCATTTTCCTCGATGGCACAAAGCTGGTCTTCTGTTCTGTTTCCCAGAATCACCAGGTCATCTTCCTCAATATAATTTTCCATAGTATCTGGATTGGCAGCGCCGATCCAGACCTTTCCCTTGACAAAATAGGCATGTTCATTTCCCACAAGAATCTCGCCGTCCACGGTATCTGCAATACTCCTGTACTGAGTTCTTGCCTGAGCAAGAATCGTATTATCATAAGCATCCATATAAGATTTTGCTATGTCTCCGGTGGTAATAAGCCCTTCCAGTTTTCCATCTTTTGTTGTGATAGGAAGCGTTACCGCATTATGCTCCTTCATCAGATTCCAGGCGCGCTTTACGGACATACTTTTCTCCGCTCCCGGCGTCTCATGGAGCTCCATATCCTTTACCTGAGTGCCTACATCAGGAAGATATCCGGGCGTTGGCATCTTAAAATACCCAAGGACAAACTCTGTCTCTTCATTGATCTGTCCCGCACGCTTCGCCACATACGTCCCCTTACTTGTTCTGTTCTTAATATCCGCATAGGCAATGGCAGAACAGATGGAGTCCGTATCCGGGTTCTTATGACCTATAACAAATATTTTATTATCTTTCCTCAAAAGAATTACCTCTTGCCTTTTTATTTTTCATCTTAGCATACTTCTTATCAATGGACAAGTAAGGCTAAGAGAGTTCTCAAAAAATTTATTTTTCCACATTGTAGAAAAGCCAGAACCATAGTACAATGAGCATAAAATGCGAATTGTATTACAAGCAGAAAGGATGATCATTATGTCAGAAGAAACAAAAACAGCCCCCGTTCAGGAAGAAAAAACTTCCATGGCAGACTATGAGCAGGAATTGGAAGCCTCATTTAAGAAAATTGAAGAAGGAGACCTGATCACCGGCACGGTCATCGCAGTGGACGAAGAAGAAATCACTCTGGATCTCAGATATTATACAGAAGGTATCATTAAAGTCTCCGACTACAGCAGAGAGCCTGGCTTTATGGTAAAAGAAGAAGTCCATGTGGGAGATGAAGTTTCTGCCACTGTTATCGGTCGTGACAACAGACGCGGCTGTATCCTTCTCTCCCGGGTAGAAGCCAACGATATTCTTGCCTGGGATAAACTCCGCCAGCTCAAAGAAAATAAGACAATTCTTACCGTAACGGTAAAAGGAATTGTAAATGCCGGAGTTATTGCCTATGTAGAAGGAATCCGCGGTTTCATCCCAGCCTCCAAACTTTCCTTAAACTATGTGGAAGATCTGAACGAATATCTGAACAAAGAAATTCAGGTACAGGTATTTGATGTGATCGAAGAAGAAAACCGACTCATTCTCTCCGCCAGAGAAATCCTTCGGGAAAAAGCAGAAGAAGAAAGAAAGGCAAAAGTCTCCAATGTGGAAGTAGGTCTGGTAACAGAAGGTACCGTTGAAAGTCTTCAGCCCTACGGAGCATTTGTAAACCTGGGAAATGGACTGTCCGGTCTGATCCACGTCTCTCAGATCAGCGAAAAACGGATCAAACATCCTTCTGCTGTACTGGCTGTAGGTGACACTGTAAAAGTAAAAGTTATCGCAGTCAAGGACGGAAAACTGAGCCTGAGTATGAAGGCCCTTCAGGACGTTGCCGCAGAAGAAATCGTAGAAGAAACCTTCGAGCTGCCGAAAGCAGAAGAAGCTACTACAACACTGGGATCTTTATTTGCCAATATCAAATTAAACTAAGATTCATAACACACAACACTATGATGCCAGAATTGTTTCGTGCTGCGCACTTCCACAATTCTGGCATCATACTATATACAAAAACTTATTTTTCAAAAAAGTTTCACTACTTTTCTCAGAAATCCGCGCAAATACAAGGTGATTTTCGAGACAAATATATATGAAAACCAGAAATCCAAAAAATATGCACTTTCACTCCTGAAACGAGTGGCTCATGATGTAAAATTCTTCCTGACTGGACTGCCATTTCTTCTCTAATTTTTCCAGCATGTCATCGTATCTTTGCGCCTCTTCCTCACTGACAGCCATAACCGGACTGTCATGATAAAACCATTTTCTTCCATCTAAAACATCAGGAATAAGCTCCTTTACCATCATCGCCGCCGGGTATTTCCCTCCCTCCACGCAGATATTGTACTTTTCGCAGCTTTGAAAACCGCAGCTCACGTAATTAGAAGGACTTCCAAATATCACGACCGTATCATACCCCAGCTCCACTGCCCGCTGAAAAGAATGTTCTATCAATCTTTTTCCATATCCCTTTCTCTGATGCTCAGCCGCAATACATACAGGTCCAAAAGTCAAAATTTCCTTTTCCTGTCCCTGTTCATCCACCAGCTTTGCCTTTGTATACATAATATTTCCTATCACTTTGCCATCCAGTTCCACAACAAAGTCTAACTCTGGAATAAAATCTTCATGCTCCCGCATAATATGCACCAGATAATGTTCCACTGCACCAGGAACATACATATTATAAAAAGCTTCTCTTGTTATTTTCTCTACGATTGTATAATCCCTGGGGGATTCATTTCTGATTATGATTTGTTTTTCCATATATAAGCCTTTCCGTATAAATTTTCATTTTTTATTAAATCTTAACTGATACACCAGTGAATTGCAAGGCGCTATCACTCCCATGTATTTATTAAATTTTATTAAATTTCTTCACACCCCTTGTATTTTCCTCATATAATGGTTATTATAATATCATTATGTAGTTTTGATTACTACTTATTGTTTCTTGAGCATTTTTAGTGTGAGCAAAACAGAACTATCCTTTCGAAAATGTACATCTTATAAACATTTTCTTGCGACAGCCCTGTTAATATAAAAGATAGGAGATGTTATTCATGAAATTCAAATTAAAAGACCCCGGAAGCGCAATTACCCATTTCATTGCCATGATTTTAGTTCTTTTAGGCGCTGCTCCCATGCTGATTAAGGCAGCCAGAGAACCGGACACCCTGCATCTTATTGCATTATCCATATTTTTATTGAGCATGGTTCTTCTGTATATGGCAAGTACCATCTACCACTCACTGGATATTAATGAAAATGTAAATCGAAGACTCCGAAAGATTGATCACATGATGATCTTTATTCTGATTGCGGGAAGCTACACTCCCATCTGTCTTTTGGCTCTGAAAGGACGCACCGGCATCCTTTTATGCGCACTGGTATGGGCTGTTGCTATCTTTGGCATCCTGATCAAAGCATTCTGGATCACCTGCCCGAAATGGTTTTCTTCTGTTGTTTATATTGGCATGGGATGGCTCTGCGTACTGGCATTTTCCCAGATCTTTCACGCTCTGTCCCGTCCGGCTTTTGGCTGGCTGCTGGCAGGAGGAATTATCTATACCGTAGGAGGAATCATTTACGCTCTGAAAGTTCCTCTGTTTGATGCAAAACATAAAAACTTCGGATCCCACGAAATCTTTCATCTGTTTGTGATGGGTGGAAGCGCCTGCCATTTTGTAACCATGTTTATGTTGGCATAGAAATTATTTATGCAGACAGCTGTCCTCTTGATATGGTAGAATAGCTGTAACTATTCAGCAGTCCACTATCCCGCAAGGGTACTGAACCGTTACGAATAATTATTGCAACTTAAACTATGAGCGGGAGGTAATTACGACATGAACATTAGAAATGCGGAAGAAAAAGACATTCCCAGAATTATTGAATTGTTAGGGCAGGTATTGAAAATCCATGCCGATATACGACCTGACATTTTTATTCCTGATACAACAAAATACACCGCAAAGGAATTAACTGAGCTTTTGCAAAATGAAGAAAAGCCAATATATGTTGCCGTAAATGAAGAAGATGTATGTTTAGGATACGCATTCTGCCAATTAAAAAAACAGCCGTTTTCCAACAATATGGTGCAGTTTCAGTCTCTTTTTGTAGACGATTTATGTGTCGATCAAGAGGCGAGAGGACAACATATCGGAGAAAGCCTGTTTGAATATATAAAACAGAAAGCAAAAGAAATGAGATGCTATGAAGTGACATTGAATGTATGGGCTGGAAATACTTCTGCTGAGAAATTCTATGAAAAGATGGGAATGAAAACAAAGGAACGGCAGATGGAATATATCCTTTAAACGATATTGGGGGCGGTGCTAAACGCGTGCCACCGGCACGCAGCACCCTCATATTGGAGCGGGTCATAAAGGCAGGTTTAAAGCTCCCCTACTTCTCTTCTTTATAATACTGCGCCTGCGCATTCCACAGTTTGCTGTATTTGCCATTTTCTTCATTCAGCAATTTTTCATGACTGCCCTGCTGAATGATCTGCCCCTCATGAAATACCGCGATTTCATCGCAGAATTTACAGGATGACAGGCGGTGGCTGATATAAGTCGCCGTTTTATCTCCGGCAATATCATTGAATTTACTATAGATTTCTGCCTCCGCAATGGGATCGAGCGCTGCTGTCGGCTCATCCAGAATAATGAATGGAGCATCTTTGTAAAGCGCCCGGGCAATGGCTATTTTCTGCGCCTCGCCTCCTGACACCATCACGCCGTCTTTGGCAAATTCCCGATACAAAATCGTATCCAGCCCATCTTTCATCGTTTTCAAGCGTTCCACAAATCCTGCATCCGTCAAAGCGCCTTTCACTTTTTCTCTGTCATATTCCTGCTTTCCTGCCACATTTGCCCCCAAAGACTGAGATATCAGCTGAAAATCCTGAAATACCACGGAGAAAATGTCCATATAATCCCGATAATTGTATTTTCGGATATCGATACCATTTAACAAAATCTGCCCCTCCTGAGGATCATACAGACGGCACAACAGCTTAATGAAGGTAGTTTTTCCGCTTCCATTTTCCCCCACAATCGCCAACCGCTCTCCAACCTTGAATTTTATATTCACATGGCGCAAAGACCAATTCTCCGACCCTGGATAGCGGAAGGACACATCTTTAAATTCCACCTGATATTTCCTGTCTGACCGTTTCTCCGTCGTCAGACTTCCCTGATACATCTCATTGGGAATATCCAGAAATTTGTAAGTTTCTTCCAGGAAAAGGGCATTGGTTTTCAATTCCGTATACACCCGGATCAGTTCCGATACATTAGTAGTCATTTTTGTAGCCGCCGCCACATACTGGGTCACCATTCCCACACCAAAGGCGCCACCCAATGCTTTCAAACAGGTAAATCCATAAATAAATCCGGTAAAAATTGCCGACATGCCATCCGCCATCCCAGCACAGACGCCTCCCTTCCCGCGAAAAATAGCTGCCATCTTCCCTGAAGGCGTAAAAAAGGTATCCTGTCTCAGGCATACATCCACAATATCCTGCTGGTTATACATCCGCACATCCACTGCCTGATCCCCAATAACCCCAGAATCAGGAGCGGATTATTTAATATCTCCCAGGCTTTCCCTCTTTTTGTCACTGGAAGGGTAAATAAGCTAAGCGTGAGGCTAAATGCGGTAAGAATTAAAACCGCCGCCCGAATAATCTGTCCCAGTTTCTCCGGTACGCTTTTCAAGCCCCAGTCCCAATATTGTTCATTTATTTTAATCCGTGAGCGCAGGTCATGGGTTTCCTGCTTATCTATATCCGCAAAATCCACTGAAAACAGTTTATCCGTAAATAGTTTCTCTTTTCTGAAATGAAAATCCTCCATCTGCATTTCATACCACTGGCGAAAAACAAGGTTCAGCAATACCAATATCCCCTCACAAACTACCGTCCAAAAGACCCATTTCCATACCTCATCCGTTCTACGGTTTCCTGCCAGTTCCTCCAAAATACGGGCTGAAAAGAAAATCGTGACATACGGACTGACTGCCTCCAGAATTTCTTTCAAAAGGATAACCGGAAATAATCTTGGACAAACCTTGCGGATATCTCTGAACGCCCGATAATGTATCTCAAAAACTTCCCTCCACGATTTATTCTCTTGCTCCATCTTCATCCCCTCCTTCCCGGTAATAACGGCTCTGCACCTCAAAAAGTTCTGCATATCCCCCGCCTGAAGCCAGCAACTCTTCGTGATTTCCTTCTTCTCTGATCTTCCCCTGCTCCATATAGATAATCCGATCACAGAAACGGGTAGACGCCAAACGATGAGAAATAAACAAGGAAGTTCTCCCCTGCGTCATCTCGCTGTATTTCTGATAAATATCATTTTCCGCAATGGGATCCAGAGCCGCTGTAGGTTCGTCAAGCATCAGAATTTTTCCATTTTTATAAAGAGCCCGAGCCAGCATCAATCTCTGCATCTGCCCTCCGGAGAGCAAAACTCCATCCTTATAGACTTCCCTTCCCAGATGCGTTTCCAATCCCTTCGGAAGAGTATTTATTTTTTCCAGGATTCCCGCTTTTTTCAGACATTCCTTTACCCGTTTTCTGTCGGGAGCTATACAGTCCTGCGCCACCGTCTGCTCCACGGTAATCTCCGGAACAGAAAATTCCTGAAAGACAGCGCTGAACAAACCATAATACTCCCTCCGGTTAAATTCCCGGATATCCTGTCCATTCAACAAAATCCTTCCTTCCGTAGGATCCAAAAGCCCACTGAGAAGTTTGATCAAAGTAGTTTTCCCCGCTCCGTTCAATCCCACGATCGCCAGTTTTTCTCCCGGATGAATGGTCAGATTCAAATCCCTGAAAATATAAGTCTCTTCTCCGAGATAGCAAAATGTCACATGCTCCGCTTTCAATTCATAGGCTTCCATTTCCGGGATTTTCTTTCCCCCTTCAAAACAGAAAGGTTCCGATAATTCCAGATATTCCCGGACACTGGTAATATCCAGACTTTCCTTCCTGTTTCCGAAAAGCATCATACAAATGCAGCGTCCTGCTGTGGATATCCCGCAGCCAACCCTGAAGCCCGAAAATGCGGATATCCTTCGCCATAGTCACTGACTCAGACGTTCTGTTTACATAATCCAGATGGGCAATATATTGTTCCTCTTCTTTTCTATTTTCATATTTCCACTGTGTCACTTTTTTGTTTACCAGAAAACTTACTGTTCCCGTACCAATCACCAATAAAACAATCCACCACTCCAGATTGGAAAGGAGAAAAAGATAAATAATAAAATTCATCCCATTTTCCAAAAGATTCGTCAGCGTTGTCCAAATCTGTTCTGCAGAGCTTTGATTTCCATGAAGCGCCATCTCTGCCTTCTTCAAGATCCGAGTAACCTTCGTATTGATGTGATTCTCGTAAGATGTAGTATTTCTTTTATAAGCTATCTGAAAAGCAATGTTCATTCGAACAAATACCCTCCCAATCAATGTATTTTTCACCACATACCGTTTCAATCCCAGCAACAAAAACAATAAACCGGAAAACACACCCACGGTAGTAAACAAACTGCTTATGGAAGCTCCTTCTTCTACCTTGCCCAAAATCTCCGGCGCAATAAACAACTGTACCAGATTCAGAAGCACTCCCAAGAATGCCAGGAGCAGACAAAACCAAATCACACTTTTTTCATTTTTCCACGCATTTTGTATCATCCATCCTACATTTTTTGAAACACTATATCCCTGTTTCGTTTTTCGTTCCATTTTCTTTTCCACCTCCAAAAACTCTTTCCTGAGCTCTGAATTTATCATAACACAAAAAAACGTCCACGGAAATTCCGGGGACGAATTGTAAATTTGAGGGGATGAATTGTTATTTTTTATATGGCTTTCTATTGAACTCTCCCAGCAACCATGTTATAGTAAAAATGTCAAAAGAGCAACCGCCCACAAGGGGTTGACCAGTTATATTGTGAACATAGAATGCCACCCGAACCGTTCAAAGTTTTTAAGGGTGGTTTTCTATGCTCTATATCATCAGTGACAAATCATATAAATGAATGTCAGCAGTGACAAAATAAACATTCCGAATGACATTAAGTCTTTAAAATCAAAATGTTTCATCTGCACCACCCCCATTCTATGTATCATAAAATGAAGGTCAACTCACCCTGCAACACGATTGTTCTTCCTCTAAATTCTACCATATTCAAATACGAATATCAACTTTTATATTGTTTTTGTAATCTAACAATTTGCACTTATCATTTTTGAGGCAATAATATTTCTGTCGTAAATGCGCCATCCTCACTGTTCCGACTGATATACCCATCCAATCGCTCCACAATAGCATCGATTCTTGCCAACCCAAATCCATGTCCTTTTCCTTTTGTGGTACGGAAAATCCCGTTCACCCGTTCCAGTTTGCTGCCTGCCGTAAAGTTGGTAAAGGAAATGTACAACTGAGTATTTTTCATATCCATGTAAACACGAATCATTCGTTTTTCTTCCGGCAATTTCTCACTGGCTTCAATGGCATTATCAAACAAATTTCCTATGATACAGCAAAGGTCAATCTCCGAGGTTTTCAATTTTACAGGAATATTTGCATCTGCATGAACGGTTATATTTTTTGACCGGGCAAGAGAAATTTTAGAATTCAAAATGGCGTCTGTCATGGGATTTCCCGTTTTTATTACCGTATCCACTGTGGTCAGATCTTCATCCAGAAGCTCCAGATAATTGCAAATCGCCTCCCAGTCCTGAGCTGCCGCATATGCCTTCATGGTCTGTATATGATTGCGGTAATCGTGCCTCCATCCCCGCATCTTGCGATACATATTATCTACTTCACGGTAATGGGTTTCTATTAATTCCTGTTGATAATCGCTGATCTGTTTCTCTATCGCTTTTGAAAACTTTTTCATATGTCTCACCCCATCTGAATAATCGCCCGATTAACTCCGTCATACGCTCCCCTGGGTAATGGAATATCCGAACCGTCATCCAGAAATATATCTTTTTTCGTCACACAGCTGACGCAGGTAAGATTCACAATTACCGACCTTCCCGCCCGATAAAACCGTTCATCCAAAAGTTTCTCCACTTCACCCAAGGACATTTTTACCACATACTCTTCTTTTCCGTGAATAGTCACATAATTCCCCCGCACTTCCAGATATCGTATCTGATGGATCGGTATCCGTACCATTCCTCCAGCGATATCCAGATTTAGAACCCGCTCATTTTTCTGTAATTTTTCCACTGCCCGATCCAATACCTGAAAGAACTTCTCTTCTTTCAGCGGTTTCATAAGATAATGCAGCGCCGCCACTTCATAACCTTCTTCAATATAATCAGAATATCCGGTAATAAATATAATCTGTACCGTATCATTATCTTTGCGGAGTTTTTTCGCCATGGTCACTCCATCCATTTCTTCCATCTCGATATCCAGCAAAAGAATGTCAAAATCCTTTTCTTCCTCATAAGAAAACAGAAAATGTTCTCCGGAAGTAAATGTTGAAATATGTATCGTATGCTGATGTTCCTCCGCCCATTTTTCTGTAAGAGAAGTAACATACTTCCGATCTACAGGAGAATCATCACAAACTGCTATTTTATATGCCATATCGTACCGTCCTTGCCTGAAAATTTCATACATAATATCATTTTCATAGTAACATGGGGATGGAAAACTGTCAAAATTCTTCTAAGCGGAAAATTTTATGAAACCTATAGACAACTGAAAGAATAGGTCTATAATATAGAAAAAAGACTTACCAATACATGAAGTGACTTATTTTTCTGGAGGTGATCCGTATGGAAAAATATAAGATTCCAAAAAACTCGTTTTCTGGTATGGATGGGGTTCCAGAGATTCTATTTGGTTTTCAACAATTATGGCTACGGGATTATACATTTTATTGACTGTCATCTTTCATCACCCTTCCATTTGGAATACCGGAACCACCGTGACTGAAGAAAATAAAGAGTGGGTATATCAGAAACTTGCACATATGCTGGTGATTCTCCGCCTTATCATACAGCTTGTTTTTTTCTGTATTCTCTATCAGACCGTACGTGCAAAGAATCTGGGATTATGGGGAAGTTTATTACTGTATACTTCTCCGTTCCTGCCACTCCTGTGGTATTTTTACCTGCTCCATAAAAAGAGAAAAGGTAGTGTGGGTATATAAACAACAAATGCTTTCAAAAAACCAAAAATCAAGAGAAAAAAGATGCTTTTTGAAGCGTTTTGGGCACTGACATATAGATTAACATTAATACACCCAGAATTTCAGCAATCCGTGGGGTTTTTAAGTCAATTTTTATATGCCCAGCGCCCATTTTTAAATGTTCTTTAACAATACGCTAACTTTATTTTCTGTATAGCTGAACTGTTATTATTTTTCCTTCAGCGTAACCTCCACTACAGTATCTGTATCATCCGGCAGATACGGTGTAGCGGAAATATCCACAAATACCATATCCGGATAATTACTTACTGTCCAGAAATCAGAAATCTTCAATTCGCTTCCATCAGACAGAAGGCGTACTTTCTGGATCTCATCTCTGCTAACACCATACAGTGGAACACTTCCGATAGAATTTTCCATAATATGATAGTACAGTTTATTTCCTTTCTGAGTAATCCTTCCATTTTCCGGTTTTGGCAGATCGCTTCCCTTACATCCATAGATGGAATTTCCATTCTTCTTCATCCATTTTCCGATTTCTTCTAAAATTTTCAGGGATTCCTCAGGAATATTTCCTTTTGCATCCGGTCCCACATTCAGCAGCATATTTCCGCCCTTACTGACGCACTCTACCAATTTTTTGATAATCATGGATGCCGGTTTAAAGTTTTTATCTTTTGCGCAGTATCCCCAGTTATCGTTCATGGTGATACATGCCTCCCATACCAGATTACGACCAGCTTCATCCTTCAAGCCATGAGGAGGAATGATCTGTTCCGGACTTACAAAATCACCAGAGTATACATTCGGTTCATCGGTAGCCAGAGATCCGAATCCCTCCCCACTGACCTCTAAACGATTGTCAATGATCACATCCGGCTGATAAGAACGAATCATATTTACCAGTTCTGTCGCTTTCCATTTTTCTCCCGTCATCTCATCATAAGAAAAATCAAACCACATCACGTCTATCTTTCCATACTGCGTACACAACTCTTTCACCTGTCCATGCATATATTCCAGATAACGGTCAAAATCTCTTTCTACATCTTTTTCTGCCTCGCAGTTGCGCAGAGGATGAATCTTATCTCCATAATGAGGATAATCTGGATGATGCCAGTCAATGATAGAATAGTAAAGACCCACCTTAATTCCTTCTGCCCGGAAAGCATCCAGATATTCTGCCACCAGATCTCTTCCTGCTTTTGTATTCGTAGCTTTAAAATCCGTCAATTTGCTGTCATACAGACAGAAACCGTCATGATGCTTTGCTGTCAGCACCGCATATTTCATGCCAGCCTCCTTCGCTGCCTTTGCCCATTTTTTCGGATCGTAATCCACCGGATCAAACTCATCAAAAAATGGTAAATACTCTTCTTCCGGCATCTGTTCTACAGAACGAACCCACTCTCCTCTTGCCGGGATTGCATACAATCCCCAATGAATAAACATACCAAAACGGGCGTCCTGATACCACTCAACTCTCTTGTTATACGCTTCTCTGTCAAACATAATGTCCTCTCCTTTTCGTATTTGACGTTTTTTTTAATCTATCATATAATCAAAAAAACGGGAATGTATGACAGAGCATAAAATATGGAGATTTTAAGATGGACGTATCACTAAATCCTTTATTAGATAATGAATTAAATCAAATTAACATGAATATATTGGAAGTGGCTTTTGCCCGGATAGACCGGGAATGGAACATGAAAAATGTACTTTCGCCTTTTATACGACTGTATTATGTACAGTCTGGCGAGGCCTACATTGAATACAAAAAAAGAACGGTTAAACTGGAGGGCAGCAACATTTATCTGATTCCATCCAACCTGGAATTTTCTTACTGGTGCGACAGTTCCATGTATAAACTATACGCCCACATCACGCTGCCCGGTCGGGATAATTACGACCTGTTTTCCAACTATAAAGACTGCATCATCCTCTCCGGACAACAAAAGAGAATCGATACGATTGTGGAAGAATGGAATCGTGGCGATATCCTAAGTTCTATCTCCATCAAAACCACCCTCTATCAGACCGTCCTGGAAGCTCTCTTGCAGGAAAATATTTCTCTGGGCGCTATTCAGGAATACAGCGAGCTGGTAAAACAAGCCATCCAGATCATAAAAAATAACCCTCATCTGTCCCTGACTGCCCCCCGGCTGGCAGAATTACTCTTCGTTTCTCCCAGCCAATTACAGAAAAAATTCCGAAAGGAAATGAAGATTTCTCTGGGACAGTATCTAAATGAACAGGTCATGTTCTCTGCCGTAAACTTGCTGCGGGTTCCCGACCGCTCTATCAAAGAAATCAGCGATACCCTGGGATTCTGCGACCAATTCCACTTCTCCCGCCGATTCTGCGAATACTACGGTATGCCCCCCTCCCAGTACCGAAAGTCTATCCTTTTTTAATTAACCAGCTGTTCCTTCTCTTTGCGGCTCAGCTGTTTAATTTCCCACTCCCGGCGCATGGCCTCTTCCTTCGTCTGAAAAGCCTCGTAATATGCCAGAACCACAGGTCGTCGGGGCTTTGTATATTTTGCCCCTTTACCTGCATTATGCATTTTCACCCGTTTTTCCAGATCATTCGTCCACCCGGTATAATACGTACCATCGCTGCATTCCAAAATATATGTGTAGTTCATATTACTCCTCAAGATATTCCCTGTTGTTTTCTATCTGGACATTCTTACACGCTCTCATCACATATAATTCCTGATCTTTCTGAGAGTAATGTATTTCATTGTCTATAATCTGAAGTCCATCCACACTGGAAGCATCTACTGCATGATTCTGATTCAGATAGAAGCTGTTCTTTTCAATTCGGATATTTTTATGTACGGTTCTTTCCTCTGCCGACTCAGTAATAATCGGTTCAATAAAGATTACTCCGTCTCCCTGACAATTATAAAACCTGTTGTTTCTGATTACAACATCTTCCACTCTCCCGGATTCGTACCAATTATTTGCATCGCAGGAAATATAAACAGGCGCCATCCCTAATTTGTAAAACGCATTATTTTCGATGATAACCGGTTTTCTCGTTGTAACAAGAACTCCCCTTGTAGGAAGCTCCCGAAACTCACAGTTTCGCACTTCTACTTCAGGTGTAAAGGTGATATTTTCCACCACATAAGCATTTTCCTTTACCTCTTCGGGCACTGGACTTTCCAAACGAATCACGGTATCTGTCAGACTTTCCACCTCACTGCTGTCTCCCGTAGGACTGCTGATGATTTTTTCTACCACTCCAATAGCGTTTTCCACCGGCAGCATCGTACTCCGGCTGGTAAATTCCACCTCGTCTCCGGGGGCAAAGCTTGGAAAACCTGCAGTCTCTTTATGCATATAGCGCACCCTGATTTCTCTTCGATCATCGCTTATCGCCACCACCTGCTGAAATGTTCCATGAATATTGATGGGATCGTCATGGGCATTGGCAAAATAGCAATTTTCTATCTTGATCTTTCCTTTACAGCCCGACATCTGAATAAAATCCGCATATCCGGCTGTCGTTCTGCCCGTTTCCTCTGGAGCCCGAAAAATCACATGATCCAGCGTAATATTTTCTGATGTCTGCCCCAGAACTCCGAAACCATGAAGATACCGCAGATTCAGATTGATCATGCGGATATCCTTACTCATCCAGAAAAACGCCCCTGGCGTATCCCGGATGGTAAGGCGCATCTGGTAACACATTCCTGGCTGTACGCTTTCATGTTTTTTCTCATAAGAAAATCTGACTCTGTGGTTTCCCAAATCTTCGATCCCCGTATAATCATCAAACAAATGATTTTCACGCACAGTAATTTTTGTAATACGGTTATTGCTCTGAGAATAATTGTATTTAAACAGATTAATCCCTGTCCAGTAAACCTCTCCCGTATAAGGACTCCTCTCTCCATACCAGTGCAGTTCCCCATTTTCCACCGCATAATCATAACATTCGGGAATATACACCACCGCCATATTTTCTTCCACAGATTCTACAGTAATATCCACCGCTGTAGGAACCTGAAAATCCTCTGTAAAGTTCCGAAACTCCACATCCTCGCTTCGGATTGCAGCAAATACCGTCATTTGTCCATGAAAAATGAACTGAGATTCATTTCCCTCAACTGTCAGATGATTAATGTCTTCCACCAGAATACCTATTTTTTTATACTTGTACTCCTGATTGGCCCCCACCGTATTGGAAACATATAACTCTCTTTCTTCTGCCTTATCTGGATAAAACTGGTAAGTTCCCCGGGGAAAATCCAACGTAATTCTTCCCTCCGGATCTTCCCGGCGAATCTTTTTCGCCTGTTCCATTGCCCGGATCACTGCCTCTGCACTGTCTGTCTGCCCGGTTGGATCTGCCCCAAAATCGGTTACATACACTACATAGTTTTTTTCTGTATTTTGCATTTTTCTACCCTCCGTAATTTTTCCCGTTTACCTACCTAATACTTTATCATGCTTTTTGTTTTTTTCAATTTTCATTTTCTGATCTTTTCTTTATTTCTTATTCCAAAAAATGAAATACTTGACTTTTCCTTTTTCACAGTACTATAATAAAGTATTTTTTAGATGCCCGTACCATACGTCATCTAAAAAACTCGTAACTATTGTATTCAAAAAGAAAGGTGGATTATCGTATGACTGATACAAGAAAGATTCCTTACAAAATTTATCTTGAAGAAAATGAGATGCCCACCCAATGGTATAATGTACGGGCAGATATGAAAAACAAACCGGCTCCACTGTTGAATCCTCAGACTTTAAAACCTATGACCGCTGAGGAACTGAGTCAGGTATTTTGTGAAGAGCTTGTGAAACAGGAGTTAGACGACACAACTCCTTATTTTGATATCCCGCAGGAGATTCTTGATTTTTATAAAATGTACCGTCCTTCCCCTCTGGTGCGGGCTTATTGTCTGGAAAAAGAATTAGATACCCCCGCAAAGATCTACTATAAATTTGAAGGAAATAATACTTCCGGAAGCCACAAACTAAATTCTGCCATTGCTCAGGCCTATTATGCAAAACAGCAGGGACTCAAAGGCGTCACTACAGAAACTGGCGCCGGACAATGGGGAACTGCTCTTTCCATGGCATGCGCTTATCTTGGTCTGGACTGCAATGTTTATATGGTAAAATGTTCCTATGAACAAAAGCCTTTCCGCCGGGAGGTTATGCGGACCTATGGAGCTAAAGTTACCCCGTCTCCCTCTGACACAACGGCTGTAGGAAGAAAATTTCTGGAAAAATATCCCGGAACCTCCGGAAGTCTCGGATGCGCCATTTCCGAGGCTGTAGAAGCCGCTACTTCCAAAGAGGGCTATCGCTATGTCCTCGGTTCTGTACTAACACAAGTACTTCTTCATCAGTCTATTATCGGACTGGAAACAAAAGCAGCTTTAGATAAATACAATATTACTCCCGATATCATCATCGGATGCGCCGGAGGCGGTTCCAATCTGGGAGGTCTGATTTCTCCATTTATGGGCGATTTTGAACTGCTCTCCATCATACTAATGATGCTTAGTATCATTGTATCAATTTTGATAGCATATATAAATCAAACAAAAAAGTAACCGCCCCAGAGCCAAGGATACGATTACTTTTTCTTTAACTATTTATTTAAATTGGGTCTAACTGTCTATCAGTAGTGTCTTTAATTATTCTAGCAAAAAACTTCAAAATTGTCAAATTCAAGATTATTTCTTTTAAAAAGGTTTAAAGATCATATGCAGAAAAATTACAATAAAACTCTGACAGCCTGTTATCTGGGGTTTATTACACAGGCAATCGTAGCAAATTTTACCCCTCTGCTTTTTCTTAAATTTCATAAAGATTATCAGATCCCGTTAGGAACAATTGCTCTCATCTCAACGGTATTTTTTCTGACGCAGCTGATTGTAGACGTGATATGTTCTTATGTTGCAGACCGTATTGGTTATCGAAAATGCATCGTTGTCTCAGAAATATGTTCCGGCGCCGGACTCATCGGTCTTGCCTTTTTACCGGATCTTTTTTCTAATCCTTTTATCGGCATTCTGATCAGTGTTATTATCTATGCTATCGGAAGTGGTCTGATTGAAGTATTGTGCAGCCCTATTGTGGAAGCTTGCCCTTTTGAACATAAGGAAGCCACCATGAGTCTGCTGCATTCTTTTTACTGCTGGGGTTCTGTCGGAGTCATCCTTTTGTCTACCGTCTTTTTTTCTGTTTTCGGTATCGACAACTGGAAATGGCTTGCCTGCATATGGGCTCTTGTTCCACTTTATAATATTTATAATTTTGCGACCTGCCCCATCGAACACCCCACTGGCGGCGAAAAAGGTATGACAATAAAAGGTCTCTTTCAGGTCCCCCTATTTTGGGTTTCTATTATCCTGATGATCTGCGCGGGAGCTTCTGAACTATCCATGGCACAGTGGGCATCTGCTTATACAGAATCTGCCCTTGGTTTCTCCAAAACTGCGGGAGATTTGATCGGTCCCTGTATGTTTGCCATCACCATGGGAATCAGCCGGGTAATCTTCGGTAAATACGGTGATCGTCTGGATCTGATGAAATTCATGGCCGGATCAGGCTTTTTATGTCTGTTATGTTATTTGACAGCTTCTATTTCTGCCAACCCGGTTCTGGGTCTGGTCGGCTGTATTTTATGTGGATTTTCCGTTGGTATTATGTGGCCCGGAACTATCAGTATCTGTTCCCGGCAACTCCCTGCAGGGGGAACTGCCATGTTCGCATTACTCGCCATGGCAGGTGATCTTGGAGGCGCTTTCGGTCCCGGTCTGGTAGGCGCCGTTACACAAAGAACAAATGACAGCCTGAAAACAGGAATGCTTATGGGATCTGTTTTTCCGCTGATACTCATTTTATCTCTTTTTCTATTATCTCGTTTAAGAAAGTCTAACGCTAAAACAGCGACATGAAAATTCATGTCGCTGTTTCCTTATTTATTTGTTTCTAATATATTCAGCTACTGCCTTGTCCCAGCCCTGAATATGATTTACTAGCCACTGGCTGATATTTTTATTCACCGCCTGAACAAATGCATCGGTGGGACCTTCCTCTTCCTCAAGCATCTGACGAAGTTCATCTACGGATTTTTTAAAATCTTCATGCTGACCCTTATGCTGCTCCAGCTTGTCATATCCTACTTCCTGCTGCAGTTTTTCTTCATCAGAAAAATGGAATTCTGTATAATCCATTAAGAAATCCAGAGTCTTTACTGCCGTTACTTTTTCTTTGCCATTTTCACAGCTTTCCACCAGTTTGTTTACTCTGTCGATCAATTCTTTGTGTTCGTTGTCGATCAGTTCATTTCCTGTATACAGTTCTTCGTCAAATACTATCCTCACGGTAATCCCCTCCCTGTTCTTACTCAGCTTCTACAAAATCTTCTTTTCCAACTCCGCAAACCGGGCAAACCCAGTCTTCCGGAAGATCTTCAAATGCAGTTCCCGGTGCGATACCAGCGTCCGGATCTCCTACTGCAGGATCATACTCATATCCACATGGTTCACAAATATATTTTTTCATTTTCTCTTCACCTTAGCCTTTCTTTGTTTTATAATACATTTAGTATGTGCTTCTGGCATACATCCAGAAACTTTTCACGATATGTTTTATTATATCCGTTTAAGGCAAAAAATACTGTTGCATATACAACAATTCTACTATATTTTTTACGAAAGGATGTGATTCCGTTGGAAATGGTACAACATTTATTTCAGGGAATAAAAAAAGAAGAATATGAGCAAATGATCCGTTGTTTCCAAGCCACCGAGAAACATTATTCCTCCGGCGAGCTGGTCTGTACCTATGGGGAAAACAGTTCTCTGATCGGCGTTGTTCTGGAAGGCACTCTCCAGCTCCTGCGCACCCATGCCGATGGCAGACAGACCATTCTGGAGCAACTGGAAAAAGGAGGGATTTTCGGAGAATCACTTTCTTTTAGTCCCTATTCCATATCGCCTTTGCAAATATATTGCGCTGAAAAAAGTACAGTTCTGTATATTGATTATCGCCATCTGATTAAACGCTGCTATAAAGCGTGTTCTTTTCACAGTCAGCTGGTAAATAATGCTCTGCAGATGATCTCTCAAAAAGCAGTGCAGCTCAGTGAGCGGCTGGAGGTGCTCAGCCAACGTACCATCCGTGAAAAAATTCAGTGTTATTTCTCTATTTTGGCTACGCAGGCGGGAACAAATCATTTTACCCTGCCCTTTTCCTACAGTACACTGGCCGATTATCTTTCTGTGGACAGAAGCGCCATGATGAGAGAAATGAAAAAAATGAAAGATGAAGGGCTGCTTCAGACAGCCCGATATGAAATTACACTTCGGGAGGATTTTTACAAGTGAAAAAGGAACCATCTATCAATCAGATTACTGAGGGAGTAATCTGGAAACAGCTTCTTCTGTTTTTCTTTCCCATTGTTATGGGAACCTTCTTTCAGCAGCTTTATAACACTGCTGACACCGTAATCGTAGGACGATTTGTGGGAAAAGAAGCTCTGGCTTCCGTCGGCGGTTCTACTGCGCAGATCGTCAATCTGATTGTGGGATTTTTTGTGGGACTGGCCTCTGGCGCAACCGTAATCATTTCTCAATTTTACGGAGCGCAAGACAAGCGGAATGTAGACCGTTCTCTTCATACCGCTTTTGCATTTTCCATTGTTGGCAGTGTATTTATTACCTTTCTGGGTATCGCCACTGCGCCGTGGCTTCTGCGGATTATGAATACGCCGGAAAATCTTATGGCTGATTCCGTTTTGTACATGCGGATTTATTTTGCCGGAATCCTTTTTGTTTTTATTTACAATGTAGGCTCCAGCATTCTCCGGGCTGTAGGTGATTCCAAACGCCCACTATATTATCTGATTGTCTGCTGTATTCTGAATATCGTTTTGGATCTGGTACTGATTCTTGTATTTCATATGGGTGTCGGCGGCGCAGCCATTGCCACTGTTGTCTCTCAGGCAGTCAGCGCCCTTCTCGTTACCCGGGCCTTAATGAAATCTGACAGTCTTCTCCATCTGGAACTCAGAGAAATCAGATTCTATAAATCCGCCCTGCTTTCTCTGATCTGGATCGGACTACCTACCGGTATCCAGTCAACGATGTACAATGCCTCTAATATGTTTATTCAGGCATCTCTGAATACCTTCGGAACAGATACGATGGCTGCCTGGACCGCTTTCGGAAAAATCGACGCTCTGTACTGGATGGTAAACAGCGCTTTCGGTATCGCTGTCACCACCTTCGTAGGGCAAAATTTTGGCGCCGGAAAATACGACCGTATGAAAAAATGTGTCCGTATCGGCATTGGAATGGCTTTAGTGACCTCACTAATCTTTACTTTTGTCTTTTTCGTTGGCGGAAGACCTTTATTCCACCTGTTTACAGCAGATAAAGCGGTTATCGATATTGGCATGCAGATGCTGCACCTGATCGCTCCTTCCTACTTCTTGTTTGTATTTATTGAACTTTTATCCGGCGCTCTCCGCGGAACTGGCGATGTAGTGATTCCCATGGTCATGACCTGCGGCGGTATCTGCCTCCTGCGAGTCCTCTGGATCATCTTTATCGTTCCACTGAAACCAGGACTGGAAACAATTATCTTCAGCTACCCTGTCACCTGGTTTATCACTGCAGTATTGTTCATCGTTTATTATCTGTGGAAATCACGGAAATTGTGGAAATCATAAAGTTTAATATAAGTATGGAACTGGCGCTTCCTAATACGACAGTTCCATACTTTTTCTTTTATATGCAAACGGTGTTATACCCATTTTCTCTTTAAATTTCATAATAAAATAACTTGCAGACGCAAATCCTGATTGAAGCGCTATTTCCGTCACTCCTTTGTCCGTATTATTTAACATAAAAATCGCCTGAGACATCCGATACTCAAAGATATAATCCGATATTGACATATTCATCATTTTTTTAAAATATCTGCAGCATGCGCTTCGGCTAAGATTCATATATTCGCATAATTCATCCAATTCAAATTTTTTCTGATAATTCTTTTGGAGAAATTTTATCATCTTAAAAAGTCTTGCGTTATCTGCTTTATAAACTTCCTTCGTCTGATTTGAAATTACATATTCCCACAAAGCAATCCATATTTTTTGCAATTTTTGCTGAATCTGATTCTAAAACTTTGGATTTCCCCAATACGTATCATGAAAGATATCCCAAAAATCAGTCACATAACTTTGCAGTGGCTCTTTGTTTACAAAAAAGTGAAAGAAACCATTTTTATTAATGATCTCCGGCTTATAATAGTTTTTTTCAAAATAACTTCCTCGAAATCCGGTAAGAAGACACGATTCATAAATCATAGTCTCATATTTTACCGACTGCAGCGTTTCATCACTGCGGATGCTGTGAAGAATACCTGGAAGAATCAGAAAACCTTCCCCTGCATTTATTTTTTCCTGATGATTCAACAGATTTACCGTTACGCTTCCTTCCGTGATAATCGATAATTCTATGGAACCCTGCTTATGCCAGTTTACAAATCCATTTCTATATTCTGATAAATTGTCATGAGAAACTGCCAGAGGAAATTCCCCATTCAGCCGAAGTAAAGTATTCAGTTCATCATCC